>ENA-UOTX01000369-UOTX01000369.1-compost-metagenome-genome-assembly--contig:-NODE-369-length-49169-cov-7.304958_pt1 | contig 49169 bp, 32 predicted proteins | sample MGYA00238143_ERZ746982 | MGnify/ENA primary metagenome ERZ746982 (study PRJEB28758, sample SAMN06268862) | compost metagenome | isolation source: single cell | place: USA: California, Emeryville, Joint... | reverse complement strand
ATGGTCAGTCTCTAGACTTCTGCTCTGGTAGTATATCCATTTTCATGAAAATAAATGAAGATACGAATTAGTCGATATCAGAATTTGTTGATGAATAGAAATCTTAACTTCCGTGTTCCAAAATGTACTATAGAAAAGCAAACCTAAGCTATCTTCAGATAGCTGCCAGTCGCAAGCGATGGGAAGAGCTACATTGATGAATCATTGAGCTTTGGCGCACTGCGCTTGAGGCATTAAAATTCAATTTTGAAATAAGAACCGTTTGACTTTTGTATTTAAACCAGTAGTGCCCGAGTTAAGAACTCTCAGTTTTGCAGAAGCCTTGCAAGGAGCTGATTAATAAAAATTTTTAATTTGAAATTTGAATAAAAGGAGGAGTTAGACAGTTACACAGGAATGAAAACAGGTACACTGAACAACTTGGACCTCACTTACTATCTTATCTTCTCAGCTTACTTAGATGAAAAGGATCTCGAACTCAAAAAAGATGTAATTGAAGCGAACCAAGTCAATGAGAAAAAGAAAAAAAAGAAAAAGAAAAACAAGAAGAAAAAGAATAAGGAGAACATTAATGTACTCTTATACACTTTTTCTCTGAGGTCTAATCAGTCTAATCAAAGCCTGTCATGGAGACCCATGCTAAAGAAATGATTTCAATCGAAAATAGTAAGTTTTTGCTTCCTGAGATAAATAGTAACCAGTGTATGCTCTTTAGTTCAAGATAAAGAGGACATTACTAAATCCTTTGACAAAGGAGAGAGTGAACCAACCAATAACACCTCTCATGATGATCTCAACAAGCATCCAAAGTCTCATATATCCGAAGAGCCAAATTTTGTTGATCCTATCCATCAGTACCTAGGACTTCATTTGAAGTGAATTTCTGACTTTAAATTAGAAAACCTGAAGACCCTGCCATCGAAAATGACTATCTCAAAGAAATCGAAGAAAATAATAGTGAAGACGAAGGAATCGATGACTATAAAGATGGAGGATATCACCCAGTTCATATTGGGTAAGATAAACTTGATGTTATATTGTGTCTAATAATGGACTAGAGAAGTACTAATCGAACGATATGTTGTTATTCAAAAATTGGGCTGGGGACATTTCTCGACCGTTTGGCTCTGCAAAGATTTCAAATATGATTCATACGTCGCTATTAAAATCCAGAAAAGCGCGCCTCATTACCTTGAAGCTGCTTACGATGAAGTAACTTCTATAATATACGAAAAGTCTCTCATCTAAATTCTTTGAAATTAAATAGATCGAAATTCTTCAGACGGTTGCTAGAAACGCTGACAAGCCAGAATGGCTTCAATCTCTGAAGGAATACTATAAAGACGTAGGACTATATGCTGTGCTGCTGTCTGATCTTTTCTGCTATTTAGGAAGGGAAAACCAGATTCACAAAGGATGACTGTCATTGTGTTCAGCTCCTCAACTGTTTCATTTACCAAACGTACTCAGGCAACCACTTTTGCATGGTGTTTGAGATTATGGGAGTCAATCTCCTCGAGATTATCAAACGATACAGCTATAAAGGAGTAATAAACAATTTCTTACGCTCGAAAACTAACTATACCCCAGATTCCAATGCATCTTGCGAGAAAAATGGCAAAGCAAATTCTCATTGGACTGGATTATTTGCATCGGATGTGCGGTATCATCCACACAGATTTGAAGCCTGAGAATATTCTTTTATGCTTGACCAAAGAAGAAACAGTACACTTTGACGCGCTGTATGGTTAATTGACTCACACAACCCTTTAGAAAGCTATTGTGGAAGGCGGTCAAATGAAAAGGACTCATGAGTACGAAGAAAGAATCAAAGAGTATCAAAAGAAATACGGAATTCAAGTTGATGAGAGACCCCAAAACCAAATTCCTAATCCGAACAGCAAATACTATAAGAAAAAGTTAAACAAAAAAAAGAAGAAGCTGAGACTCAAGCAAGAGCAAGACCAAACTCAAGGAGTTGTTGCCAAAGAAGATCCTGCTGCCACAAAAGAAACAGCAAAAGTTGAAGAGAAGCCAGTCGAGAAAGAAGATGATGAGCCATGGTCACAAGTCAAAGAACTCGAACAGTAAAAAGTGCTTTGCTTCGACTTTATTTAATTGCTTGTTCTAATGTTAGAAATATCAAAGGACCAAAATTGGACGAGAACTTTAAACTTAAGATTGTCGATCTCGGAAATGCCTGCTGGACTCATCACCACTTTTCAACGAAAATCCAGACCAGACAATACAGATCTCCGGAGGTCATCACTGGACTTCATTACACGCCTTCAGCGGATATTTGGAGTCTTGCTTGCACAATCTTCGAGATGCTCACAGGAGATTTCCTATTTGAACCCAGAAAAGGTCCTAACTTCAAAAAGAACGACGATCACCTTGCTCAGGTATATATATCTAATATTTTAGAACTCTTCAATAAGAAAAATGAATAGATGATCGAGCTTCTTAACTTGTTCCCGAAGAAATATGCAATGGCTAGCCAGAGATCTAAAAAATTCTTCCAAAAAGATGGCCAGCTCAAAAATATACATAGTTTCCATTATTGGTCTCTCAAAGACGTTCTTACAGACAAGTAACTTTGTTTTTAATTCTTTTCTCTTAATGTCTATAAAAGGTATCACTTGAAGCCTGACGAAGCCGAGTCATTTGCGAATTTCTTGATTCCAATGCTCGATTACTATCCGCTAAAACGTGCATCTGCTCGAGAATTGTTGCTAACAAACGAGTGGTTATTTAGACCCAAAAACTTAAACTATAAGATGACTGCTGAAGAGTATGAGGCATTCATGGCGAAGAAGAAGCTTGCGCAAATAGAAGCTGATACTCCGATTGAATGCCCACCTTACCTGGATTCGGATGATCATGAAGCAGATGATGAACTGAACGACTACAGTGATCAAGACGATGATGATGAACTTGATTACGGTCCTCACGATAATTATGGCTATCAGAAATACTTGAATAGAAGCTACGACAATGGCATCTTTGTTGGCCATAACGGAGGAATTGATGTAGCTTCTCTTGATCAAGATCCACGCTGGCAATTTTGCCGAGGACGAAAGCAGAACTAAAACATAACAGACTGACGTCTATCTTCTTTTTTTTTTGTAATTTATGTCAAGAACTTTATTCTTTGATGTATAATGTATATTCTATCCATAAGAATCTGATTGATTTGCAAGAAATAATGTTGTTTGCGATCTAGATAGTTAAAATGAAAATACTAAATAGAAGAAGATTTTCAACAAATTCTATAACTCTCGTCGAAACTTCATAGAACTTGAGAAGAGAGAATGGTTTTCTGGTAAATGATTGATTTAGTCAGCCTTTTTGGTTTTTTTTCCTCCCCCGATACGTTAATATCGCCAAATAACTGCTTAAGATTAACAAGCGTTTTAATCCGTTACACTGAGTAAAAATTAATGGCTTCTTCAAAGGAAATTCTCAGCCCTCCTGGGCTTTCTTCTGTGGGAAAAAAAAGTGATCTTTGATGTTGAGAGCTCTTTATAGACTACCCTCTCTAAAATGCAGCATTTTACAAAAATCTTGCTTGAAGGGCAGTATTTGCTAGAGATTAGCAGCAATTTAACTGTTGGTTACTATGCGCCTGTTATTAAAGTCAGCATCATTAAGTGATCTCTACCTTCGAGAAGACCAAACTGGCTACTTTCTTTCATATAGGATTGCAATTAGAATAACGCACTTTCAGAGTTTCTAACTCCAAAACCAGAAAAGATAGCCAAATAAAATTAAACTGAATCACGATAAAAATGACATTTCGAGCTACTCTGCTTCTAATCTTAGTGTTCTTTGTGAATATTGCTTATTGCCAACTTTCTCCAGATACAAATCAACAGATTCTGAACGTATATGCTATCCCTCACTCTCATTGTGATCTAGGATGGCTGCAAACTATTGATACTTATTTTTATGGCAATGGCAAGTTCCTAGACGGTGATGCTGGCGGAGTCCAGTTTATTATTGGCGAGGTGCTTGGTGCAGTCGCAGCAGACCCAACGAAGCGATTCGTTTGGGTCGAAATGGGTTATTTCAATTCATGGTGGCGCGACAAAAGCGACGCAGTCAAAGATTCTATCAGGAAAATCGTTAAAGAAGGCCGATTCGAGTTTATTAACGGAGGCTGGTCAATGCATGATGAGGCTACTTCTTACTACGAGGACATAATAGATAATATGGCATTAGGGCACGAATTTTTGCTCAAAGAGTTCGGTGTCATTCCCACTGTCGGTTGGCAGATCGACACTTTTGGTCACTCCAATACAAATGCAGCGTTTTTCTCTCAGATGGGTTTTGATGCGTTTTGGACTGCGCGTATAGATTATCAAGATAAACAGATCCGAACAAAAGACAAACGGCTTCAAACCATCTGGAGACCGAAAACAAGCCAAGGAAAAGAGAATGAAATTTTATTTGGAATCTTTTATGGCCATTATGAAATACCAGGGAATTTTTGCTTTGATCTTCAGTGCTTAACAAGGTATCCACCCATTATCGACGATCCAGCCGCTGCCGGATACAACGTAAATTATAGAGCAAATGAACTCGCGGAAATCTTAAACACTCAAGGAACAGCTTTCTTAACCAATGATTTACTCATACCGCTTGGAAGAGATTTTGGATACACCTCAGCGCAAGTCAACTTTCAAAGTTATGATCGATTATTCAATTTTATCAATAAGAATCCTCAGCGTTACAAGTTAAATATTACTTATGCTACACCAACCACGTATTTGAACGAAATCTATAAGAAAAAGATACCATTCGAGGAGAATACTGATGACTTCTTCCCATATTCTGACCATCCCGGTGGCTATTGGACGGGCTATTTTACGAGTCGTCCTGCACTCAAATATTTTATTCGCTCTTCAGCTAAAGATTTCCATAATGCGAAGCGCCTGCTCAGTTACACCGTCTGGAGAGGGGAATCAAGCCTATTTGAAAGTTTTCAAGAGGAGGCTTTCAAAACCCTCGACACAATGGGCATGAAATTGGCGGAACTGCATCACCATGATGCGATTACAGGAACGGCGAAGAAAAAGACCGTTTTTGACTACGTAATGGGACTCAACCGTGCCCAAGTCGATCTCGAAAATGTATGACATTGAACTATTTTCTTTGGTTAAAGCTTTTATGATTTGAAGAAACTTCTTAGAAAGATATTCAGTGCAAAATTTGAGAAGTTCACAGGGAGAAGAACGGACTTCATGACCTGCAAATTGAACGAAACGTCTGTAGGTTGCGATGTCATGAAAACATTCGAAGATGAGACTTCAGTTGTTGTTGGAGTATTCAATCCAGTTGCAGAGAGAAAATCGATTGTAGAAATCAAAGCACCTCATTCTCGAATCCAAGGTATCCCCATAGTTCATAAGTTTATTCTTAATCATACCTGTTAGTTTATACGATGGAAGGCAAAACCATTCCTACTGATATAATTTGTGATCCAGCAGTTCAGGATGGTGAAAGTGATTGCCGCCTATTTTTTCAGGACACTTTCAGAGCTTATGATATACAATATTATATCCTGATCTCTGGAATGGTTTCAAACCGATTAATGCCAAAGGAGACATTAATCAAGGATCTCGTCAAAACAGTAACATCATTTAAATTCTCTGATGGTCAAATTTTTGAAGTAAGCTATATAGCACCGACAGGCAATAATTTTATCTTTCTAAGGTCAAACCTGATTTGAAGACATTCAGATTGAAGACGAAAGATTATGAAACACAGTTCACTCTGAATTATAAATATTACAAGAGCCAATGCAGTTTTGATCAGCTCATGAAAATTTCAGGAGCGTACTTATTTGTCAGTGGATTCAATGCATCCTATATCTATGATGAGCCAGCGAACGTGACCATTATGCAAGGGAAAATAGTCACACAACTATTTTTCCAATTCGCTCAAGGACTAATAACAGCAAAAATCAGACTACTGAATGATGATATCACAGCTCCTGAAATAGAAACCTTTGTGCAACCTCTGATTCCTGGGAATACGGTCGGAAAGGAAGTAATCTTGGTAGTCAAGTCTGATAGAATAAAGAATAACCAAACATTTTACACGGACTCCAATGGAATGGAGCTTCAGAAAAGAATATTGAACTATCGACCAACCTGGGAGCTTGAAAAGCTAGATCCATGGGGAGGAAACTACTATCCAGTCACTTCGACAATCATGATAGAAGATATTGAAACAAACGAAAGAATGGCACTCATCACAGATCGGGCTCAAGGAGGGTCCTCACTAAACGATAGTGAGATCGAGGTTATGCTTCATAGAACTCTGCAATGCAACGATCAGCGAGGTCTAGATGAACCTTTGCTCGACCCAAGTAATATCTTTATTTCTATTTTTTGTTATCCTTCAAAATAATGATCTAGCTCCTCAAAGTTACAGAACGTCGTTGGTGTTTAGCACTCAAAATTGGAACAAAGGAGTTCACAGAAAGGTACAATTTGAGAAAGATCAGCCGAACTTAGTGTTATTGTCGAAAATACTTCCAACTCCTGGTCAGAGTCTCTCTCTCGAGTCTCTTAAAGCTAAGATGGAGAGCCATACAGAGTTGCTGAAGTTGCCTTCAGATGTTAAATTGCTGGTTAAACCAAACAATTTGACTAGCTTTGTTGTAAGACTTCATAATATGAATGAAGACAAGGCTGTGAAAGTCAAATCAACATTTTTATTCCCCGCTGAAGAGCTGGGAGAGTATGAATTAGTCGAGATGAGTCTGAGCGCTAATCAAAGGAAGGAAGATATGCTTAATCGTAAACTTGATTGGTCTACTTACAAAGGACCAATAGGCACAGCTAATCTGAATAGAGATTATCAAACAGGTAAATTTTCTCTTTGAATCGTCGTGGTTTTGATCATCACAACCTTCTTAGAAGGAACTATTCTCCTGAGGCCTTTAGAAATAAGGACTTTTCTACTTCAATTCCGAGATAGCTTTGAAAAAGATTACTCCGATTTTGGATTTTTAGATGATGACTTTGACGAGATCTCAGACCCGAAAAGCAGAAAAACCTCGCAAACAATCTTCAGCAGTATATTTTAGAAACTCTAATAGAAACAAACTAATGCATATTGAGATATAGTTTATTTTATGTGCTTTTCTTAATATCATTTTATTGATTAGATCATTGTTATATAGCAGCATCCATAAATCAAAATACGGGAGTTTTTTGTGTTGATGTTATCCAATTATTTCAAATTCGATATATTTTCTTACACTTAGATATGTTTTGCGAAAAGAGAGAGAAAAAAAAAAAGAGAATACAAGTGGTGAGCCCTACTCTAAATTAGTCTACTACTTTTTGGCGAGAATTTCATTTCTTCATTCTGAATAGTAGAACGGAATCTTGTACGTAAAGATTTTAGCAGAGCTTCGTTGATGACTCGGGTAAGAGGATCTTCTTGAGTGCGAAAAGAACTGAGTGCGGACTCAGGTCTAATTGATGGAGATTTGAAGTCATAGCTCACTTCTCTATGAAGCCTGTGAGCTGAGGGAGTTCTAAATGAGCTCAGAGTGGGATTCAAGGATCTCACTTTTTCTACGTTATCGTAAGACTGTGCCAAAGCTTCATCAACCAATCTGCTAGAATATGGACTGGAGGATCTTTTGTCTTTTGATTTTTTTAGAGACCTCGTCACCTCTCTCTCTGCAAACTCTATCAGATCGCGATTGCTCAGTCTTTCTATTACTGTTGGAGATTCTATTCTCTTGAATTTATCAGTATCAGGAAAGCCTGTTGTTGTTTGATTTGCTAGAGGAGAATATGCTTTCGAAATTGGCCCATAGCATGATTTTGTCAGACGATCATGATATTTCTGACGATCTTCAAAATACTTGGGCTCTCCGTTTAAGCAAGAAAGAAACTGCTTTGGCGAGTAGAAACGAGCTTCTTCCTGTTTCTTCGGGCCTTGACTAACCAGGTTCGAAATTTCTCTACGGATATTTTCACTTGGTTGATATCTGGTGACTGACTTCCCCAAAGGTTCGTTAAACCATGTCAAAAAACTGCTGTAAGACACTTTCCCAGTAACACCCCTATTTAACCGCCGACACAAAGCGAAGATCGCATCAGGGTCGAATTTCATATGAGTAACCTCAAAGAACCTAGTTAAATTTGTGAAGTCCAGGCATCCAGATCCTTCTTTGTCAATAAGAGCGAAATTTGATGCAGTCATCCAGTCTGTTTGGCTTGTGAGTTTTCCAATTGAATGCTTTAGTTTCTTATAGTGATGGATTTCAAATGCAATGAAATCAGCAAGTTCTTTTTTTAATTCATTAGGAGGGTAAAAGAAAGTGGGAGTAATGTAACGAGATAGAGGGACTAAGAAATTTGAAAATTCTTGGAAATTCAATTTCCCATCAATATCTCCATCGTAAAGCTCAATAAACAGCTGTGCGTCTTCTTGCTCGGTTTTGTAGCCTTGTTGCTTCAGATAGAGAGAAATGTCTTCTGAAGTGATAAAATCTTTCTGGGAGCTCTGAAGTAATTTAAAAAGAGCACGATTCTCTAGATTGATTGAATGATATAGACGCTGGCGTATCTTTTCTGCAATTAGTTCTGATTCAGCTATTTCTTTAAGGACATTTGCCAATCGAAAAGGAAACATATCTCTGATTATACCAATAATTATTATTAAACTGAATAACGTCTCCGAACGCGAATAATTCCACTTTCTGGTTGTAAATTACTAAAAGTGAGTATTATTACAAAAATCCTTATTGTTCTCTCGTTTCTATTCTATCGCAATATATATTGTTTCGGGCAAAATACTCCCATTAAGTATGTACATGGTACGGTTTTCTAAAGCTGCTGTTCGAATGGAATTAGCACATTTTTGTAAAATTTAGTGACAAATAAGAAATAATTCATCACGAAAGGCATAACCTTTTGATTACTAGTAGTTTATTAAATTCAAGTTGGCGAAGTGGAAAAATGTAATCAATTACCTTATCAACGAAAACTTCACATTAGCTTCATACTACTCTCTACAAATTCTGATTCGGTTAAAGAATATCAATGCCCTTTACAGTTTACATTCGAAACTTTGATACTTAACAAATTTCTGATATACCAGGTACTTTCAATCAACTTTTGGCATAATATTTGAAATTTGTGCAAGTTGCTAGTGGAAGAACAATTTATTCTTATTTTCAAATTTTATTGATTATAGAATTTTGCAGGAACTTGATGGAAATAAGGAGTGAGGTCAAATAGCTTACCGACCTCTCAAGCCCATGAGAAGATATATTAAATAGCTATCTCTTCAAAAGTTCGAATTTACAACCTGAAAAGTCTAAATTTACGTGTATTTCGTTTGATCAGCTATCCAACTCTAGCCAACAAAATGCAATTGACTCAACCTTATTCCGCCACATATTACTTTTGAAAATGCCATATCAATTCAAAATTTACACTACTGGATAAATATTTCTCTTTTCTAATGGTTTCGTAAAATGTATCTATGCTAACCAACTCAAGTTGTTTTGAATCTGGGTTCCAAACAAATTGATATTCAGTTAATATGGTTAGATCTGACAATATAATAAATCTTCGTTATTGGAGAATAAGCTCCATTCTATTGCTGTACCACTCTTCTTTCTTTCACTAGATCCAGGAAATAGTCGAGGTCTGCAATTGCTTTGAAGGTGTCGACAACGACCAAATACTTGTCCAATGCCTCTTTTCGAGAAATAGGCTTCCCTGTGTTCAAGCTTCTCACATCAACAATTGACTCATCAGTGCTAAGATGAATAGGAATTTGTTAACGATTCTTTAGATAAAAACTATTTCATTACTCATCGATATTATCATCAAAAAATAGTTGTTCAACGTCTTTATCTCTTTCGTCTATTATTAATGGCTTTGCATGATCGCAAGAGAATCCAAACTCTTTCCAATGATGATAATGATCTTGGAAGGCCATAGCCTGAGAAAATCAAATAAGCAGCTGCTTGTATTCTTAAATTACCGTGTTGCTTGATTCCCTAATGAACTTATAGATCTGCTCAAGGCCTTCATAAATTTGCAAGCCTTCTTCTTTAAACTCAGGACTCGCCACCCATTTCTATTGAAAGGAGGCATATAAGCTGATATTTCAGGGGCAAAGCTAGCTTACTCGATCCAAGGTTCCAACAACCAACTTGATGTTGTCCCCAGACCGAATGAACACTCCGGTCTGCTCTTTTCCAATTTTATAGTCCGCGCATTGGAAGAAAGGATGTCCATCTTTTCCATCATAGCAAGGGTGTTTTCCCTCACAGAACCTAGCCAAGTTACTAAAGGAGCCCCATTGTTGCAATTACAGGTTGAATTCCGGTATTATTCTCTCCAAATCTGTTCCGAAGGTTCTAAATACAATCTTGAAACGCTTCTTCTGCTCGTGTAGTTTTATTACTGTGTGAAAGAAAGATGGTATCAATTCGTGAGCATTTTCTTTGAAAATATCTGCGATAAGTTCCGCCTTACGATGACAATCAAATTTTAGGGTTTGCATTGAAAATAGAAGCTATTAGCAATTACATCTTCTCCGTCAAGTTTCTTTATTTTCTCGACAGTTTTCTCAGGAAACTCCTGTTGTGAGAACATGTTAGCCTTGGAGATGAAGGAACAAACTCTACCAATTGCTGTAAGACTTTCGCAAGTTCACCTTGGAGGTCTTTGCCTTTGCCTTCATTTGTCAAAAATTGACTAATAAGCATGGCCCTTTGTTCTCTGTAAAAGCAAGGAATTGTGAGAGGGACTTTTTCAACTCTAAAATACCGTTGTTTCTTATTATGCTCCTCTCTTTTTATCTCATCCAGTTCTTCCTCGGCAGTTTTCTTTTTAGTAACTAACTTGACATGCTGTCTATTGTGGAAAGAATATAAAATAACTCTCTCAAATGTAATGTCCACTTATAGTTGACTAAGCCTTCTCCAGGAACCTTTTGAGAAAGTCCTTGATAAGCTAATAAATGATAAGATGATTAGATGAGTTTAAAACAATGCTACCCAGAGTCCACTCAAGTTCGCCTGTTTCAGGATGCTTTTCATGTTTACCCCAAGCGTACTCAGGGATCAATTTCGTTAACTATAACGAAAGAATTAATCTTTCGACTCATTTTTTGTGGAGATATGGCTACCAATTTTTGTTTGTCAAGTCCCTGGACAAGATCGCTTATGAGTACGGTCTTGTTCACATCAAATTGTAAGATAATTTCTCTATCTTTACTCTCCATTGGCAATGCAAGGTTATTTGTAATTTAGCCTGATGAAATAAACTCTTTTGGTGAGCTAAATTATGATGGATTTTTGGTCTGTCCGCTGATTAAAGTCTGCAAGATCAGAATTAGTTAAAATGATATCATAACTTATCCTAGAGGAATTACTTGGATCCGATTCTATTTACTATTCGGCAGTTCTTGATAATTAGAAGTAGAGGTTAGAAAATGTTCTCAGTCAATGAAATCTTAGTGGACTCTTAGTACCAGTTCTGCCCAAGTTATGATAAAGAATACCTTAAACTTATACCACCTAATTTAGTTTTATTCTCTATCTCGTACTAATTTTAAAACTATTACTTATTCTCTTCTTTTTTCACTATAAGATACTACCTATATTCATTCAGTCCCAAAATACTTCCAAAGTAGATTTATAAGGTATAAACACTTTTATTATCATTGGAAATCAACCAAGTTATAATTATATTTTCTTCTGAAGATTTAAATTTGCAAGTTAATGAAAGAGAGCAATGGATTGCTATTGTTCCAACCTGATAAATCTCTTCTTATATTGGTTAAAATGTAATGGTATCTGAAGATGAGCAGTCTTTCACAATGTTTACAATTGTCTTTAAAATGAATAAAATGAATGTGGAAATTGAAATAAAGAATAATCGGTATCGGTAAGTATCTGAGCAAGGATCAAAATTGAGTATTAATGCTAATTAAATATAGAAAACAAATAAGTATGAAAGCCAATAAGACACTTCCTTTGAATAAAAAAAATTTTTAAAATATCACTCGCTTTTCCATGTCAAATTTTATGACACTCTGAAATGTCATTGAATTAAACAAGCGAAATAGCAAATGAAAAGTGATACAATTAAGATTTGCATTTATGTCTCTGTTAGTCGACTTCCTGTGAGATCTCTTAGGACGAGGTGATATGAATGTGCTTTGAAAAGAAAAGCCTGGGAGCAAATGCAATGAAGCAAAATCTTTCTTTTGAGCATCCTGCAAATTTCTATCTATAAATTATCCTATTATGTAAATTCCACTCTTGCTCGCAGTGATGACGTGATATAAATGGATCATTATCATATGAGATAGTAATGAATATAGCAGAACTCTCACTTTCTTTTTGGAGTCGAGGGCAAGAGAGTTCTCAGAATGACTATTTTCAACAATGAGTTGGGAAGGAAATATTGACCGATTCTCTGCCAAATGTGAAGTCAGATGAGATGGAAAAGTTCTGCACTAAGAAATGCTTGAAGTTCAAATTTTGTTTTTCCCTGATATTTGAGCTGCTAAAGAAGAAAAAAAAAGCTCCTTGGACTAGAAGAGGTGCAAAAGTTCAAACTTTCAAAAAATCGAATGTTAAGGCTTAAGTTATCGTATGATCTTTCCATTTAACAGGGCAGAGTGTTTTGAAATCGCTTATTTTATCGAAGTTTTGGAACACTGATAAATTTAAATCATAATCAGCAGCTTTTATTCCAATAACATAACGAATGAAAAAATGACAGATTTAAATTCTTTAAATAATTAAGGCTAAAACCCTATTACAAATCATGACAAGATGGGCTTTTTTAGCTATCTTCATGCTGTCTGCTGTATCTGGACAATCGACTCAGAGTTCTAATGTCCAGCAGATAGAAGAACACGAGGGAAATGCTTACTGGTGGTTGTTCTTTGTCGCAGTTTTGCTTTTCCTGATCATCGGAGCTGTATTAGCAATACTTTGCTATCGAGCTCGAGCAAGAAGAGCTCGATTACTGAAACAGAAGGCTAAATACACAACAACGGAAATCCCCACTCATTTGTCCAACACTCAATTCCAACTTCCGATCGTCATGAGACAAGAATCAGCTATTGCAGGGGCATGTGTCAACGTCGAGGGCAATAAGCTTATTACCTCACCTCAAGACGCCGACGCAACTTCATCAGATGTTTCTGGAATAAGAATATTGAACAGACGCTTTTCGGCAGAAGGTCCGGAATTCGATGAAAAGACGATAACAAGATGCGTCATGTGCTTACAACAAGAACGTAACGTAATGTTTTATGACTGCATGCATATCAGCTGCTGTGAATCTTGTGCTACAACGTTGCTTCAAACAAATCCGGTCTGTCCACGCTGCCGCGAAGCCATCATTAAGATGGACGTCGTAAAAGTTAAGAGTCAAAATGTTATTTCTTAGCTTCATTGGGTACTATCCCAAGAAATGGAAGCATAAAGAGTTGGTTAGAGATGATTTTTCAAAAGCAATTTAAGATATTGCTGATCATCAAATTTTTTGTATAATCCTTCTCTTATATTACATACTCTATGTTTCATATCATATGGTTTTCATACAAAGTTGAGGATGTGGTGAGCATATTCAATCTTAATAACCCATCTGCACTACAAATTTGCTCTAAGTACTAATCTGATAAATTTCAAAAATTTTAAGTTTTTAACTTGATCAAAAGCTCTCCAAAAAAAATTCGCAAGGTCTCTATAACTACCCAACTGTATGATTTGTCGAATTGCTTGAAGGGGTACATTGGTCCAGATTCTGAAGAGGCTCTTAATTTTGAAGCTAGGTTAGGCTAATTAATAATAAAGCTATTGGGAGTGGAAATACAGAGGTTACATTCAGATCGTATGCATTCATACCAAACCAAATGTTCTAAACCCTCAAGGGGCCATATTAAGTAGACAATGATAAACGAGAACAATCCACAAGTAATTAGATATATATCATCAAGCAGCTTAGAATATATTTTGTTACTTTCTGACCTGATTAAAAATTAAAATAGCGGTTCCTCAAGAACCTGAAATGTTCTAAAATTTCAGAGAGGTTGTATAGTAGGGACTTTGATATTTAAGGAAGGTTGCGTACATTTCATCTTTTTGCTTCTTGGTAGCTATAAATCAAAAGTTAATGAGCTATTTTTGAAACAAATTTACTTCGCTTCTTTTTCTTTTTTTTAATTATTTCAGGAACATCTGTAGGTTGCATAAAATCTTGCGTGGGCACCTTTGGATATTAATAAAAGCAGCATCATACTTTGTTACCGTAGGGAAACCTTTTCCTGCATCCAATGAAGTGCTCACCTCTTTGCTTCTTATAACATGAGATATTCGTACCATGCTATCACTTGAATCATCTAATCCCCTATGTTTGGGTTCATCAGTCCATTCTAAATGCGTCGTCTTTTTTGTATATATTTACACTTGGAGTCGCAGATAACTCAATTACTTTCATTTTGGAGTCTTTTCCCCAAACTAGCGGGAAATATCTATCCTCTCCTTTTCTTTGCTGACTTCGTGATTGAATGCGGATCTAACAGGAAAGTTTTGAAAATGTTCAGGTTATATATTTCGTACCTTGGCTAAGTCTGATGCTCTCACTAACTGACCGAGTTCCCTTATGTTCTTGCTACCCTCTTTTTCAGGGTCTAACATAATGTTTTTTTGAATATGTCGCTCGATGTGAATATGAGATTACTATTTATGCCCTGATTAAACTTTTTATCGTGAACAGGAGCCAATTTGCTAAGGGTAGCTTTGAGAGTTGCGCGGTCGTAAGATGGCCTCGGCTTATCCAATCCGAAGCCATCATTCATGGAGTCTCGAAGACCCGTTTTTTTAGTGTTTAAGCCATAAAAACTCTTCACTTCTTGATGATGATGATCCCCACTAATATTAGGAAGACTTTCGAGATTTCTTTCGGATACCAAAGGCCTCAAAGAGAAACCTCCTGGTCCTTGCAACACGGCTGAGTTCTAGATATATATATGAATGGTAGCGTTTGTATCATGTTGTCAAGGCTGCTATTATACCTTTAATTTAGATTCGCTATCATCAACCGATTTTTTCTTCGGGTGATGCTCTGTAGATGGCCTCGACTTTTCATTATTCTCCTCGTTGTTTCGACGTTTGTCAGGCCTGCTTGCTGTTTTTGGTGGCTCTTCAATCTGCTGTTGAAATGACTTGTATTAGAAATTTATCTCGATATCTATGAGGTTACAATCTTGCTCCTTCTTCCAAATTTTTCAGAGATAATTCCCTTTGCAAACTCAATCATTTCCTCTGGTGGCATTAAAGACAAGAGAGTTCTAAATTAAATATGTATGCATTATTATGTTTTATCCTTCAAGGGTGATTTAAGTTTTACGGCTGAAAATGGAAGATTAGTTCCAACTCTTTGCCTCTTTTAATATTTTGTTCTACTGCTTTGAAGAAGATAATGTCAGTTTTTGAGAGTTTATCCTTTATCGCAGCCTCTTTCGATTTTGTTTCCTCCTTGAGCGCTGTATCTTGAAAATATAATGAGCAAAAAAGTATCTTAATTTGATCAAATACTTTTATATTGAATCCAGGTTTCAAGCATTTGGTATTGACTATGCCAATCTTTCTCAGTCATCCATTGGTTGATGACTTTTTCTGCAAACTCTCTCAGATGAGGCTCATTTGTTTTTTTGGACACTACACATAACGTCATAATCCCGCCTTAAAAAGTGAATGAAATTGACAGATCTCAACAGTCTACTATACCTTGTGACATATAGAAGTATTTCCAACGCTCACTTTCTTTGCTACCTGTCGAAAGGAAGGTTTGATGTGGGTTCATTCCACAGCTATTTTCAGCGCATTTCAGAGCTAAATTGAGTAATTCAGGAGCTGAATCTGTTGATTCTTGCGGCAAGCACGAGCTGAGCAGGATCTCATTTAAGGTGTGGATAATTTTATTGCAGATCATTTTCTTCAAGGTCGACTCTTGAGTCACACTGCAAATTGCACTTAACTAGTCATTAAAATAAATCAAAAATCCCATAAAGCTGTTAAGGATACCAAGGTTATTCTGACTTCTTTTTGTAACTTAGGAAGACCCAGCAGCCTGGCGATCTTTCGAGCCAATTCGTTATCACTTAGTATTCCTTGACCGATTGATCTTGCCACTATATCGATTATTTTGCAGGCAGTTTTCAATTGATTTGGCTGGAAAAGTTCTGGCTTCTCTAAGAGGTCCAAAATCCTGCTTATTTGCACGGTCACTGTCACAAGGTCCATGTATGCCAGAGCATTTTTTAGGTTGACATGCATCTGTAAATTTTTATATATCGAGTCGAGGTTATTGATAAAAAGTGCCGAGTTAAACTTGGGCTCGACTGATGTTGCTCTGCCCTTATTTGAATGAAGAGTTGGACTATCAGTTGGACTTCCATTTCTACGGTCAAAAGTCTGCGCATGACTCTGCCTCGATCTATACTTTGATTGCTCAAATGCTTTGATAGGATATAACGGAGCTGAAAATGGTGACCGTATGTTAAAGGGTCTCTCATTCACTAGCATGGTCTCACTGTATATCAGCTCGAATAGGTTATTCTTCGACCCTGACCTTGGTTCTTTTGGAGGAAATAATGGATCCAGTACGATTTCAAACATGTTATCAACCATTCGCGGTAGAAGTCCAGCAATAAAATTGTTAGGTACGCCCAAATAAGGATTGGTGTTGACCTAATCAAGTGGATCTTATCAGATAGGGGTTTCAGAAGGGAAATTACCTCGATTAGCCAAGTCCGAAGATCCTCATCGATTAAAAAATCATAGCCGAACAGCTCAAAGCAATTTTTTCTGTTATAAGGATTGAGATTTTTCTTCCATGCCAAGAAAGTATCGATGATCAGATCCTTCATCCTCTTCAGAATATGCTTCTCGAAATCAAACTCGATTTTAGGATATTTATCTTTAATCCACTTTTTTAATGCCTCGTAAGGAAGCGTGTTTCCTTCTTCCCATCTTCCGTAATTATTCCCATGCTGCTGTAAGCAATTATTCGTCAGATGCACGTAATTGTTGGTGGCGCTCAAGTCATAGGAATCAGAAGATGTTCTCATATAGCCTTGCTGGCAGAAATAGACATCCAATTTGTTAGTAACTAGCACCCAAACTCTTATATCAAACTTTCTCTCATTATATAACAGTGGCCTCTCGATATATTTCTGAGCAACCCAGTATGTGTTTGCTGGCTTGCTCGCTAAAAAATTCTGGACGTCTTTTAATTTCCGAAATATTTCAATTCCTCTCCCTAACCACATCCGATAGCTCGTGAAAAGAGAGGTAATCATGAACTGAATTACCTTGATTCATGTTCGCAGGCTTGACAAGCCAAATATTGTCTTGGCAATGTTTCGCGGGAATTGATTCTTTTTGAAATAACTGCCGAGATATGTCTTTGAACCTTGCTGCAAAATTAATTGACTCTGTATCTTCGACGCCTGCAATGAGAATGAAGCTAGTGGGTGTAGTTTCAAAGACGGTGTAGTTTGCAGCCTCTGTATAGTTTGAATTTTTTTTAAAAAAAAAATCGATGCGTTATTTGTACTCGCTTCATCGTTAGATGTGTAGTAACTTCGCAAAGAACGTATGAGCCCCGTTTTTGTGCACATTCCACGATTATTTTCAAAATGATTAAATACCTTTGCCCATGTAAGGAGACAGATAGTTAAAGCTTATGTACTTGCACTGGTGGCTTTGGATTTTTCTTTCTGATCTCATCGAATTTGCTATACATCTAGTTTAATATATTGCCTGTCAGAGAGATGCTCTAATCATGAATTTGCGGTCTCACCTCAGTAGAGAAGTTAACAGGCCTCCAAATCATTTGTGCGTTAGCCCAAGCATTTTTATCGTCTTCAGGAATCTTTTTTTTTTGAAAATAGATAAGAGTTAGCTCTCTGATCAGTTGAAAATTGCTGACTTCTTCCCAGTTGCCTCTCTTCAAGAGAGCTTCTCGGATGACCTGAGGATTGTTTCCTGAGTATACGACAAATTTATTCATATTGGAAGTAAGTATATGCTAGATGAATAAAAATTTAAGCATGCAGTTAAATTTTTCTACTCAACGCCTGAATGCATGTAGTTACATATTTTTAAGGATAATGAAACTCAATTTTATGGCCATTGAGCAAATGAGTCAGATTACAGAGATGCAGAGAATAACCTCTGCAATCCAAAAACTCTTAATGGGACTTATAGCATTGTAAAACAACGATTATAGTGAATGATGTAAATTAAACACAAAAAAAATATATATACAGGTAACAGTTAGTTTTCAGGAATCAAACCTAAAACGCAAACAATCATTCTATATTGCTCTTTAAGATCTCTTTTATCAGAAAAGTGATAAAATGATTTGATACTTTGAATGAAGAGTGTGTATGAGTGAGACTCTCAATTATAAAGACAAATCACAAGTTTAACAAAAAAATCAAAACTCATTACGAGTTAGAAAGTATTGAGACAATATGTGAAATATAAGGAAGAACACTAGAGTCTGCAACCACACCAATATTTTAAAATCTCCTCTTAGCGTTTGGACTCCGTAAACATTAAATTCTATCTTTTTGAAATATTTTGCCCCTTGCCAAACAAAATAAACTACAAGGTAGAAGATGCAGTCCAATGTCAATTCAACACCGTTCCAAGCCAGTATCATACCGATTTCAGTCCAACTAAACATGGTGAAAAAATGAGTGAAATTAGTGGCCCTCACTGAAACCATTGATACTGCCACCACGATTAAATCAGCGATGTCGACGTATTGGAGAAGAAAGAATTTTAACGTAAGAATGCGATAGTCTGCCTCATAAGTTTTCTTTACTCGTAGCTCCTGCTGTAGGATCCGATCAAAAATAGTTTGCTTATTGCTAACTAAAGCAGAAGTAAACCTCTTTTTTGACCTTGTCATGGTTCTTTCAGAATCGGGTTGTGTTTTAGCTACCTCTGGCTGTTCATCCTTTTTTGGAGTTCTATCAGGTTCTGAGCTCAAAACTAAACTTCTGGAAACTTTTGTGTTTGATGATGATGTTGCTTTCAGTGTGTTCTCCATTGATGCTGTTAGAGATTTAGCACTCATTGATCTAAAACTTGCACTTCTGGACACCATCCTCTTCTTACAGCAGCAAATTCTGTTATCTCGATGCTTGTCAATCCATCTTTTCCAAATTACTAGTCTTGTCCCATATACCAAATAAATCATAGCTTTATATATGAATTTAACTGCAATCAATATTACAGCCTGCCAATGAGAGTCAAAAGTATAGAAGAAGAACCTATATGGCAGCGCCGCAAAAATAATTGAGATTATTTCTATGAATTCTCTTGCTCTGAGGGAGAATTTATTCTCAATAAGCTGCATCATCATTTTGATAAGCCAAATTGCGATAGGGTAGATGGCAGCGACAATAAACGAACCTGGACGCCAATAGCTCCAAAGGACGACAAATGCTTTATATATCCCAAGAGATCCTGCGATCTGAAGAAATGCTATCATAACTAGAAAACTGAACATCATTCCTGTTCGAAATGTCAGCATATTCTTCACATTGTGATGTCCCTTCACGATTTTCTTCGAAAATTTCTTTTCTTTGACTGTTTGCTGATCTTCATCTTTTCCAAACTTTTCCTTTCCAATGAAAATATTTTCATTTGCATCAAGGGTTTTTTTTCGTAAAGTCGTCTTTTTGATGAGTTCGTTGGTGATTTTTCCTACCTCTTCTTGAAAATTCTTATAAACTTTGACATTAAAGAAGCTTGTTTGCTTGGAATTCATTCCACCGACTGCTTGCTGTTTTTTCACTCGATGCCTTGAGGCTCTCAAGTACAGAGAATAAATTATCATTGTCCAAAACACCAAAACTGCTTTAATTAAAAGGAGAAAGAATGGAGCACCGATGGTAACAAATGAAAAGACGTAATCCAAGAGAGTGACGAAAGCAACCATTTGAATGATACAGAAGACATGCATTGCTTTTAGGTTCTCGTATTTGTAAATAAGATTGTGATATCTCGAGATTTGGTAATTTTCGATAGCAGCCAAAGCAATTCCGATTGCAAGACCTTCTATTGACGAAGATATAGTATGTTTAATTGCTTCCTGCGAAAATGGATACATAGTAACCAGAGCCGTAGCGCAGATAAGGCAGATTACTAAGAAGTACTTGATGAAAAATAGCAATGATTTCAGGAAGTATTTCTTTTTTTCTTGCGCCGTCTGTTCAGGGACAATTGATTTCCGAGGCTTTAGTCTATTATCGGTTCCAGTTTTTCTTAAAATTCTTTGAGAGAAACTCAAAGATAAATTATTCTGTGAAAAGGTCATACTGAGATCTTGGTCTTTTACGGTGGCTGGGGAGATTTCTCCAAAAATGAAGCTATTTGATGGACTTTTATCTATTATTATACTGTTTGGAAAGACAATATCATTCCTCTTTGAGTCATCAACAAGTTGACTAATGCTAGGAGATCCCTGAAGCATTGCATTTGACAAGTTGATGTGACTGCGAGAATCATCAAGTCGGCTATCGTTTTCTTTTTTTAACTCAATATCGTCGGGTGACACAATCCTGGTGAGAGTATTCGGAGCTATCAATCCTGCAAAGAAGCTCTTGGCACCAGTAATTGAGCTGGTAGACCCTGCTTCTCCATTTTGGTTTACACTTGCTTCTTGGACCGAATGATTCATTCTTGAACTTTTAAACTGAAAAATTACAACAGAGAAATGAAAATTTAAACGGAAAAAATTATCTGTACTGAGAAAACACTACAAATCTGATTCATGAAAAAATCGGCTTCTATAGCGTTGTTCCTAATTGAGATATCAGTAATCAGTCTGGCATTGCCACTTTGCACAGTTCAAACGTATCAAATTAATAGGAACTATGCATGCGGAACGACACAAAGAGATATTATTTCTGGTGCATCGCTTCCTTCCAATTGGAATGGTGCAAAAAAAGCAGTGTTTGGGCTTTGGTTTCAAAATCTAATAGACATGAGCTGTGTCAATGGTTGGGGTCTAATTTTCAAAGCAACATATGATATTAATGAGAACGATGCGAGGATACCCGCCATTTATCAAAGGATCAACTCGCTCTCCGGAGCCCAAGAATTGTATTTCGGATATGTCCCTCAGCTAACTCCAACAATTGATCAGAATTCTACCACACTCTTCCCTTCGATTGTAAACAATAACTGGTACTACATCATTGCTGTTGCAGACCTGACCCTCAATATGTTTTACATGTATCTCTACGACTCTACCGCCGTTGTGAACGGAGTCAGCAGTGGCGTAATCGTACATTTAACCCTGCCATACTACGGGTTAGTGCAGAGGACTTATCTTGCCACAGATTCTTTAGTCTATGGAAGTGATCCTCCTCTAGCCAATTTAGCTAGCATTACAGTCTCTTATCCTTCAGTCATTGTTGGTCGGACCATCTCCACTGACTACGAAATTACCATGATGGCATACACCCTTCAAGCCGATCCAGTAGTCACCGTCGATCTGTTTGGCATCGGAGCCATGCGCAGTATAATTGACTATGACCTTCTCAATAATATCCTTGATACGACTTCTTCCATCCCATACAGTACGGATTTCGGGACTACTGATGGAACTGCAACGTCAACGCTCTATTCGCTCTGGACGGACTACGGGATCTATCAAACAATCCAGCTGGAGAGTGCTTCGCAGACGCTGTTACTGAGTCCCTCGAAAGATTTCAGTTTTATTGACAGTTGGGGGTTCCTCTCGTTTGGAATGAGAATTGTGTTTAAAATGAAATCTCTGAGTTTTAGTTCGGGCTGTAGTTATCATTGGCTTTTGAGAAGAGCGCGAACTACGACAGGGGCTGTGCTTTTCGGTGTGGGAGTAAAGCAAGATGGGAGTATGGCTGTATCGTTTGGAGGCAATATCGCGAGTGGAGCGACAGCAGGTTTTATCACCACAGGACAATGGATTACTCTGAAACTAGGCTGCTTTAGCAGGGGATTTACGAATAAATTTCTATGTATGTTTCTTAAGTCTGATGGGCTTACACAAAATAGAGAAGAAATTTGGGTATCTTATACAGGTGCGTCACTGTATACGAGTGATAGTACAACAGACCACCTATTAATCGGTGGATCGGCTTGTGGAAAAAGTTCGATTTTTACTCTTATGATCGATAAAGGATTCATACCAGAGAGATTGGATGACTGCAGATGGGGATGCTCTCTTCAGATGCCTTCATCGTCCTCATGCTATCATGTCGCCGATTTCTCAAATTCCTGTCCAGCAGGGAAAACAAAGATCGCCAGTCGCACGGAATGCATTGCTTGTCCTCTCGGCTGTGCGACCTGTTCAGTAATTGATTTTGTTACAATGAAGCTGTCCTGTGTAACTTGCTCGGCAGGCTTGATTTTATCTCAGGTACCTTCAGTGACTTCAACACCCTCCGTTTTGGAAAAAGTTTGTACATGCTCTACAGCAGGGCAATATTTCGACGTTGTGACAAAAACATGCAAGCCAAGAACGACGATCACAGCCTCTTTTGATCTTGTCTCAGGCACAAGTTACCAATTCAAACTTTCTTTTTCATCAACGCCCACAGATATCGGCCTGCTTGCAAAAGTTCTTCTGCCCCAGATTACAACAGGAGATTATCCGGGAACTAGCAGTCCGACTTTGATGTTGGTCAACAATCAGTATTTTCTCATCAATTTTTACCCCAATAACGCCGTGCCTGCAGGTACAACTCTGTCTATCTCGGGAATTTCGACCTATAATACATTAGTCTATAATCCTTACATGCTATCTCCTCAGACATTAACTTACGTCTTTCCAGAATCTTCTTCTCCTTCCTCTCCTTCCTCTTCCACTCCTCAAACTTCCACTTCGACTCAGCCTGAAATATACAGCCCTCGCAATATAACGACGTTAATGTCGGTGTTAATGATCATATTTGGATTATTGGGTTCAACTTCTCTCCCTCTTCTCAAAATTTTGATAGATATCATGCTATTCAAATTCATCAATATCAACTATCCTTCGAACTTCAAAGATTTCATTGTTCCTTACATCGGTCATGGATTTTTCATGCCAAATCCCTTTGGAGAAGTTGAACCAAATGCTTCTCTTATCCCACAATCAACAAACGGGCAATTTCAGCTTTGGGATATTAGTGTCGTGTTCCTACAAAACGCTGGATCACTACTCACGAAAGAAATTATTTGTGGAGGCTGTATCTTAATTTTCTGGTTCGCTCATTTCCTTTGCTATGAACTCTCTCAACTGAAACAAATTACAGAGAAAGTCTTATATATTTTCCAATGGCGGATAACACTCTGCTATTTACTTGCAGATTTCGCGGAGATCATGCTGTATAGTATCATCCACATCCAGGAAGGAAGTCTCAGAACCGCTTACGACCGAATGTCGGTGAGCGCAATTGCGATAATGTGGGCGATATATGTGGCATTTGGCGTTTATATGTTCTATTTGCTGAATATAAGGAAACCAAACAAGAAAACACTCGTAAAGAAGCGATTGGGTAACGCTAGTCAAGAAATGATGGATGGAGTTGCAAATGAAAGCATAGGTAAAGACGAATTTCCACAGAGCATGAAGATTATTTGCCAAGATATTCATCAAGATACTGCCCTCTCAAGAAATTACTTCTTCGTCTATGAAATACAAACACTGGGGGTGGTCGTGATGCTAGCAACTACTGAGGTATCTGGCCTTGCTCAGGCGTTCTTTTACATCTTATTTACTTCTTTTTACATTATGTATTTTATGTTTGTGAGACCTTTCAAAAAGAAGCTGCTCTATGTTATTGTTTTTGTGAACGAAGGATGCCAGTTAGCGCTAGGGATTATCGCAGCGATATTGGGAGCAAATGATTTGTACTCTGGAACGATGAATGAGGATACGAAAAGCTCGTGGGGAACTATAATGATCTGGATTATTTCGAACTTGCTGATTTTTAGTTGTGTGATTGCAGTGGTGGATGTGCTCGTTCAGTTGATTCAGCATTTTCAACGCAATAAAGTTACGTCAAATAGCGTACAAAAGATCAAGTTGGAAGAGAATGATTTACTTAATAAACCTCCAATAAATGAGGGTCAAGCGAAAATAGAAATGGACTCCCAAGGGACCATGGGAGAAGGGATAAAGCGACGAAAAATAGTCATTGAATAATCGACCTCTCATTTTTTATATCTTGCCAAAATAAATTCCCACTAGATAGCAGGTATTAATAATCTTTATAAAGCTAGACATTGAGATAATGAACATGAACATCTAAATTTCTAGATAATAATTGAGTAGTTGCCTGATGAGCTAACATTGAAAAAAGATAGTTGAGCTGAACATGCACAACAAATGATGGACCAGAAAAAAAAAATTGAAATGAACGATGCCTGCTGTTGTTTTACTTTTAGACAAGAGAGAACTGCTTCCACCTAAAATTTCACGCAGTAAGTGAGTGATAGTACAGTCTAAATACATTGTGTAATTGAAAAATTTCTTGTGAGGTTATCAACCGATTATTTGCAGTGAGATATGAGAATAGAGATGAAATTTCTAAATAAGGTTTGTTGTACAATAAATCAAATGAAGTATATATGATTAGACAATTAATTCTTTCATTCTTGAGATCAAGCGACGAACTGATCTCTATATTACATTGTATGGCGGCACCTACAGCAATACTAGCTAAAAACGATTAAAAAAAAAGCAGCAAATCAGAAAGAATGTAAGACAGATATATTGGTTATTCAAATGCAACTCAATGCGTTAATTTTTCCTTATCTAATGAAAATTATTCGGGCCAATTTCTTCAACCATCTTCGATTGGCTGTGAGAATTCCCTTTGGAGTCTTGCTCATCCATCTTAGAGAATTCAATTTGATGATCAAGAAACAACCAATCATCCATTTTCTTTCCAAAGTTGAAACCCTTTGTAATTGAAGGGTCTAGGAACATACTATCACTCTCCATTGCTACGAGACTATCTTGAATGACCTCCATCTCAAAGCAACTTTTATCGGGATTGAAGTTGATACTCCTGTTCTCTTCTGACAAATCTTCGAGGACAAACTCAATTATAGGATTAAATGAAAAATTTCAAATACCTTCCTGCTCATACGAAATATTATTTTTCGCCTTTATCTCGATCAGTGTTTTGAGAATATGGTTTTCCCAGAATTCTCCCCGATCTGATATGGCCTCAACCTTTTTGGCTTCAGCAGCTAATCCACTTTCATGTTTCTTCAAAAGGAAAACCCATCGATTCATTACACTGCTCTCAGTCCTTCCTGAGAGTTTCATTGCAATTTCTTTCCAATTCCTTTCTCCATCAAGTAGAGTATTGAGCAGAGTCATATCTTCTTCAAATGTCCATGCGCCTTTTTTCCGATGAATATCCAAAGAATTTGACCAACGATCCCAACACTGGCTCCCACTCCTATAAAATTGTCCTTCAGACTGGGAATATAATTCCAGTGCGATTTGAGGCCAATTCTGGGTGTCTGAGCCCTTGACGATACCACAAAGGATTTCATCTTCTGGCCTCGTCCAATGTAAATTATGCAGTGATACTTTTAAAATGGACTCCCATTTCCATTTGAGTTGCTCTTCACCTCTTCCAGGATATAACGCAGCCAAATGGGTCCAAGCAGCCTCACTCTAAAGTTGAATATAAATTAGATTTTCAAATAGTAAGCACATTAGAAACCAGATTAGTATAGTCTTCGGAGTTAATCGCACATAGACTGGCCAGTAAAATTAAAAGCAAAAGTATCTCGTCATCGCTCCAGAACTTTTTGTTTCTTTGGTGATCTTTCGTGTATTTAAAATATTGCCTTTCAAATAACTCGGATATCTCTTCAAGACTTAATCCGAGCTTTACTTTAATATTCAGGCATTTGGCCAAATATGCACTGTATAACTTGACGAGACCTTCATTGCTCTTGATAAGTTTCAAGAAATTCGAAAAATCTTTTCGATATTGAGATTTCTGGCTGAAGAAATCCAGAGAATTTTGGCGATTCATCATGCTGAAGAGACTGCCAGATATCTGCATTGGTGAAGTGCCATCAGTTCCTTCATGATTCCCAAATTGCCGAGTACCTGTGGTGGTTATCAGCCCATTATGCTGTAAAGAATGAGCTAAATTATCGATAAGGAAAAGATAAATCAATCATGAATTATTGTCTTACTTAGATGGAACGATGTAATATCATTCCTTATTTGCTTTTCTTCTTCTTCTGTTTGGAGTGCTTGATTCATTCTTGAATAACGATGTTAGTCCGTGAATATGCTGAAAATTACATTCTTTTGGAAAGATGAAGAATTAATGCCAGACAATTAAAATAGAACGCTCGATTCGAAAGGAATTATTTTGACAAATTTGATTCAATTATCGAAAACTTTCCTATAGATATATTTATATACTTTTAAAGGTCATAGCTTAGCCACAATGTTGGTCTAAACAATCTGAAAATATCATGAGGTAGCAATGTTTTCCTCCTTTGAGGAGATTTTTGGTCTACGATTTGACTTAATCAACATTACTAAGCATCTTCTATAAGCAAGTAGAGTTCATTTCGAAGCTCGCTGCAGTTGATTGCTTATTCAATGTCCATTCCTTTTCATGAAAATCTGATTTGAATTTTGATCAGGTATTCGGAATGGCCACATACCAACCTCGTGGTTTTCACGGTGTCTCTTAATGAATTAGTAGATGGCAAAGGGCAAGACTTGTAGCCTTTCTATTATCCAAAATTTTTATTATGTGATTATTTTCATTTAGCAATTTCAGAACAGAAGAGACACATTACGATCTTGTTATGTTGTCCCTTGAAGCTTGATTCTTTTGATAATCAGAAAATCACTTCGAGATTTAAATTTCAAAAAAGCCCGAAATTATGTTATGCCAACTAATAGATGTATTTGAATCACGAGTATTTTCTTTCAAGAGCTTAATTCAGACAGTGTGTGATGCAGCTTAAAATCAGCAATAAAAGAGTTCTAGTAAAAGAACTAAAACTCAAGTTTAAGTAAATTTTTCCAGTTTTTATTTCGAAGTAGCTCACTTGCGCCGCCGACTCTAACGTTATTAAATGTTAAGTCAATTTTTTCTAAGTTACTCCAACTTGTGTTTCTGCTCAGTTTCTTTGCACCAAAATCAGTGATAGCGTTCTTCGCCAATTGCAAAGTTTTGAGTCTGACCCACGAGCTATTATCAGCTAAATACTCAGCTCCTTTATCACCAGCCTTATTTGCACTCAAATTCAGTATTTCCAACTGTCTCCACGTCTCATTTTGACTTAATTTTCGGATTGCTCGAGAATCAAGATCGCATTTTGATAAATCGAGCACTTTTAAATTGATCCAAGTTGGATTCTGACTTAATTTCTCAATTTCCGAATGCTTAATGACATTCTCCTTCAAATCCAAAACTGTCAAGCTAGTCCAACTTCTGTTATTAAAGAGATATTTTACGTCATTTGTAAAGGCTTTGGCTAACTTCAGCGTTTTCAGGTTAGCCCAGGTTTGATTATAGCTCAAGAGTCTAGCTGCTCTCGAATTCAGCTTGTTCCTTTCAAGGTTCAAAGTTTGAAGATTACTTAAGGCCTCACTGCTGTTCATATCTATAACCGTTTGAACTTGAATGGAAGTTTTAGCAAAGTTAAGCGTTGTTAAGTTTCTCCACGCTGCTTTTTGCATCAAACAAGCATTTCTAAAAGAGTCAATCTCAGTTGTTGCATCTTTCGTTTCTTCAGAATTATCTATCTCATGTTTTTTCTTCTTTTTCTTCGAAGGTTCCATTTCGAAGATGGGATTACCTTCTACATTGAGTGTCTGCAATTTTTTCCAAATCCTAGCCTGGCTGAGTTGCAACATTCCTTTGATTTTGATGAGATTCCCATGTAGATCGAGTGTTTCTAAATTCTCCCAAGCGTTGTTGTTACCCAGACTCATGGCACCTGCATCTTCGATGGTATTCTCACTTAAATCGAGAGATTTTAAGTGAGTCCAAAGTATATTTCCACCCAAGTGCTTGGCTCCTCCATTCCCAATCTTATTAGAGGCTAAGCTGAGTACCTCTAGTCCCGCCCAAACAGGATTGCTGCTAATGTTTTCAGTTCCTTCTGCGCCAATAGAGTTATACCCGAGATCCAGGCGTGTAAGTTTTGTTAAAGTCGTGATTTTGACCAAGTACTTCACTCCCTCATCTCCGATCCAATTCTTGTCTAAATTTAATGTTTTCAAATTCTCCCATAGCTCACTGTTATTACTCATAGTTTTCATCCCGATCGCGCCAAGCATATTCCCTTGCAACTCCATCAATTCGAGTTTAGTCCAACATGGATTCTTGGCGATAATGTTCGCTCCTGGTCCATCGAGAGTATTATTACCGAGCTTAATTTCTCGTAAGTTCTTCCAGGATTTGTTTTGACTTAAGGCAAAAGATCTTGCCTCACCAATTCTGTTATTTTCTAAGTTCATCGTTTGAAGACTTGTCCAGGAAGCGTTTTTGCTCAGGTCCTCAGCTCCCACTGAGTCAATTTTATTATGACTTAGATCAAGTGTTTTTAGATTTGTCCAAACTTGATTCTGTCCTAAATTCATAGCTCCCTCATTGTCGATGTTGTTAGAGCTTAAATTGAGTGTTTCCAAGCTTTCCCAAATTGAATTCTTTGCTATTGAAGATGCGCCCTGAGATTGAATATTGTTACGGCTGAGATCGAGAAGGGTGAGAAATTTCCAAACTTTGTTGTTGCTGATGGCTTGGGCACCCTGAACTCCGATCTGACTGTTTGGCAGCTTGAGTTCCTTGAGATGCGTCCATGCCAAAGTATTTGCAATTATTTTAGCTCCTTCATCTAGGATCTTGTTGCCGGAAAGGTCGAGTGTTGTAAGGTTACTCCAACTGTTATTAAACCCGATTGCAGCAACAAGCACGCACGAATAGTTCCTGTTCGGAAGAACAATCTCGTGGACTTTCTCAGCTGAGACTCGCTTGAAATATCTAAGGACTGCCTCATCGAAGGTCACATTAGGAAGACATAGTCGGCTCAAATTTTTCAATGTTACATCGCTAGTAAATAAACTAAGTGTCTCATTAATGTCATATCTGATTTGGTTCCCTTGTAAATCAAAAACTCTGACATTTTCCCAGGTCTTATTGGTGGCGAAGAGAGTCATTACTTTGCTGTCATGTATGTAATTGCCGTCAAGATAAAGTTCTTCAAGTTTTTTCCAAGCCGTGTTCATCACTATTGCAACTGCTCCGGTAGCGCGAATGACATTAAAGCCCAAGTCAAGCTTGATTAAATTTCTCCAGGCAGTATTACTCGCGATGGCAACTGCTCCGATGTCACCGATTCGATTACGGTCTAAGCTAAGCTCTTCCAAATTTATCCAAGTCGTATTTTGTCCTAAGCCTTCTGCACCCTCGTCTCCAAACTCATTACTGCCTAGATTTATTTTCTTTATATTTTTCCAGCTCGTGTTCGCACTAATGTCGAGAACTCCTCTGTCTTTGATGTTATTCCAGTTGAGGAACAGACATTCGAGTTTCTCCCAGCTTGAATTATATCCGATAGCCTCTGCAGTCTTGTCGCCAATGTAATTGCTTGATAAGTTTAAAACTTTGAGATTTATCCAAGTCTTATTGCTGCCGATGAAAATGCCAGCCTCATCAGTGATTTTATTTTGGTCCAATCTAATAGTTTCTAAGTTGCTCCAATTAAGGTTTCGCCCAATTATTTCCACATGTACGCTGGATAATCTGTGGTTGTTGAACTTGATTTCTCGCAGGTTTTTGGGATCTGAATTTTTTACAATGAACTTTAAGAAATCTTTATCGAATTTGCCATAGTCTCCTTTTTTTTGGAACATTCTGATGTTTTCTTCCGATAATCCAGCTGAATTGTCAATCTTCACGCCAGAAAAATCGCATGATGTTACATTTGGTGGTTCTATTTTTCGATTGGTCCTGGAATCAGAAAGTTCCATTAAAGAAATAACATTGCTCTTATGTAAAATGGCAACGTGTTCCATGTCTGGAGTAATTGCAAAATTCAAGAATAAAGCAAGACTCAATCCACTTTCTCCGAGCTTTTTGAGCTTTTTGGGGCAAAATTCATTACCAGTGAGAAGTTGAATGATTTTGCCAGTCGCAAAATCTTGAATGAGAAGATTCCCTGTCATTGTAGTAATGACCTGTTTCATTTCAGTGCACTGCAAAAAACTCATTCTGTGGCTATATTCTTTCTCTTCGTATTCAACAAGCTTAACAAAATAGCCTCTGACGGAATCGCCAACAAGGGCTCCTTGAAAATTCTGGCAAACAACTTGAGCTTTATCTGGGCTTAATTTGCAGCAATGTAATCTGTGGTCAATTTTCTTGATCCTATCTTGGAGGGTCAGCAGACATTTATTATTTTTTGTACTCCATGAGCAAACCTTTCCTTGAATATCCTTTGAAATAATGAATTTTCCATCTGGGCTAAACTCACAGCTGATAATGTTTTTTATCGTGGCGATACATAAATATGCTTTATGATTCGTGTCACTTCTCGAGTAAACTCGAAATTCAGGTTTCATTTCAGAGATTATATATGAACCCAGCAAAAGCTTCGTTCCGTCTGAACTTATTGCACATCTGGTTATACTGGTTGTGTCTGCCTTGAATTCATCGATGCATGTACCAGTTTCAACCTCCCAAATACGCACTTGGCCATCGTTGTCAGCCGAAATTAACTTTCTTCCATCAGAACTGAATGAGCAAGTCATGACCTCGATGATGTGTCCTCGTAGCCTTTGAGCCTCACTGAAACGAGACTGTTCATCCATTTCGAATATAAGGATGTCAGTTTCTGCACAAACAGCTAGTTTCTTTCCATCTGATGAAAATTTCATACATAATACTCTATCCTTAATGGATAAGTTCATTTGGGCTCCGAATTGAGTTCCTTGTAAATTTGCGTAGCTGAAATCTACGTTTTTCAGCTGGCCATCGGTGAAGTCAGTACCTTCTAAATTTGCGTATCTGAAATTAGCTCCATTGAAAGTCCGTTGACGGAGGTCAAGATGTGGGATTTGGATATAACTTAAATCCACTCCACTAAAATCATACTCAATGGCAGAAAGTAGAACGACAATATTCTCTGCAGCAATGGTGTAGAATTCTGAATTATGTTTATTAAAAAGGCCATCTTGTTGAAGAGAATAAGAATCTTGAGCTTGGCATTTTTCAGGATGAAATTTCTGTCTCAGAGCATCAAGCAATTTGAGCAAGTCGTCAACTGCGATAATTTTGTCCTCAATAGATTCACGAAGGAATCTGAGTATGACCGTCTGTTTCTTCAGAAACTTTTGATTCAAAAGCATGAACTGAGAATCAGCTAATATTTCATCATGCGAGAATTTAATGATTTCCTGCTCGATCGCCTTTGCAATCAAGTAATCACGCAGTAAATTACTACTGAATTCCAGATCTGTGTGAGCTTCAGCACTTTCGATTTTCCTTAAAAGAGAAGTCTCTAGAAGCATTTCTATTGTCTTCTTCTTCTCTTCAGCGTTTTCCGGTTCTTCTAGAAGGTATCCATCAAGAGAAAGAGCGCATTTTCCCACACTCTGCAGGAGTTTCTCTATCTCATCAGTCTTCATATTGATTTCCGATTTTTCTGTGCTGTCCACTCCATGTGGATTAACCTTTTCTCGTAGTAAAAGATCAATATAAGAATGACATAATGATCTGTAATTCCATTTTATTTCATTCACAGCCTCTTCTTTTTTATGTTCGTGTTGGCCTTGATCAATTGTGTCTAGGTTTTCGATAGAACGGTTTTCCTTTTGCTCTTCTATTTCGGAATCAAAGCTGCTGGAGTATTCATCTTCCTTTTCTTCATCTGAGTTTTTGCTCGATCTGCTAGACTCGCTGGGATCCGAAAACAAATATATTTCGTCTTCTCCCAATTCTGGACCAAGGTAGTTGTATTCTACTCCGAATGTATGTGAAGAATTTGAGGAACTATCTGAGTCTTCGTCCGATTCATTTAAAGATTCGCTATCGAAATTTATTTCACTTGTAAGTCTGTCTGCTTTTTCTGATTTCAGAACAGTTTGATCTTTTCCTTCTTCAACATTCTCGGGTAAGCTTTCTCTGATGCTTAGACGACCTTTTCCAACCATGTCAATGACGACATCAACAGCCATGGCAAGCAGATTCGGTATTTTGGCCAACTCTTTTAAGTTGTAGAAGGAAATGATTTTTTCAATTTCCTTCACCAAATCCCAGGAGTTGCGGATTTGAGAGTGAAAACCATGTTGTCCTGACTCCCCAAGTTTTGCGGGAAATTTCATTGTAATGTACTTTTTTAGAAAAGAAGCTATGTCTCTGTCAGAGAATGGTTGTATTGAGTACTCTAAAAAGGTGCCGGGAACAAGCGAGCGTTTACTATTGTCTTCAATTCTTCCAAAAAGATATTCCTTTTTTATTCCATGAGGGAAGCTTTGCTCTCTGCAACAAACTATGATCTTCGCATTCTTCCAATCTGTTTCAAGAGTTGTCTGCGCTTTATAGAAATTATTCTGAAGCAGTTGTCCTTCTCTTTGGTTAGGGTTCAACCTTCTCGCAGTGTGATCAAAATCATCAAAGATAAGTAAAACGGAAGGGCAGCCTCTAATTTGATGAGAATTTTGAAGTAATTTGAGTTCATTTTCTGTTAAATGCAACTCATTTACTATTGCTTCTGTAATGTCTATTGTATGAATCTCGCCTCGAGCGTTTGGTCGAATAAGGATGGGAAGCCATTGCATTTCATCGATATTTTCATTCTGCCACTCAAAAAGTAAGTTCTTAAGGAGGTACCGACAGAATAAGGTTTTTCCTATTCCAGCTTCGCCTGTTAATAGTAATAGTCGAGCTCGTGAGTCTTGATTTAAGAACCTTTTTTGCATATCAATCGCAAGTTCGCGAATATTTTCATCAGTATCATCAAATCTTTCAGCTAGAGAGGGTATTATTTTGGCTTTGGGCTCAACATAGTACTCGAATTCTTTTTCGAATAGCATATTTTGTTTGACTTTTTGCTTGTATGTTTGTATTTTATCAATTAAACCTAACAAGCTTTTTTTCTCGCTTTCATTGCCCACGTTGATATCAGTTTCACCACCACCACGTAAAGATACGATGGTAGAGTGAATATGGTTATTATAGTTTTGAACAGATCTCGAAAGACTTGGATGAAGGGGTTTTATTACGTTATCGAGCCTAGTATTAGTTAAGCTGTGTTGGCAGGACTCCGCATTTTGTGGTTCTTTTATGTATTCTTTCCCTTTTTCTAAAGATATTGTCGAAATCATTACACGATTTTCTTTATAGAATGAATTTCTGAGCTTGATAAGATTCATTTGGATGTTTTATTTTTATAGGAAAATAAATGCAACTCATTATGCAATGAGAGCTTCTTTTTCCATTATTTTCTTCCTAATGATATCATTGCTTGGACAAATTACTTTCATAGAGAAGCGAATTGCTGTGGATCACGAGTTGTGATGATGTGTATAAATTAGTGGCTTACTATTGATGTATTTTCCGTCTAATGATTGGTATCTCCAAAAAAAAAAACTATTTTGACTAGCTAGCAGAAATAATGAGTATATATATGGGTTCTATGACTAATTGGTATCAAAATATGGAAATGATCCTATTCGAATATCAATAAGAAAAAAGAACCCGTGTACCCTTAGCATTTCTGCAATTGATTTTTACAGTTGATGAGAATATTTATTCAAACTGAAACTTGAAAACTAATTTTGCTTGAGTTAGAGCAAAGTGAATTAAGCTAAACTCATTCAAAAGCAATTAATTGGTTAATTAATTTTAAAGTAAATGAAATGCCCTTGATTGCCAGACTAATCCTTCCATAACTTGCAGTTTTTGCTCTCTTTTGTTTTTGACTGCTTAGTTTTCCTTTGCTTTTTCAAATAACGAATCGAGTTAATCATATATGATTGGTAGAATTATGTAAGTGGTCTAAAATTTTAGGTGATCGTTTTCGAGAATTTCTCTCATTTTCTCTTTTTCTCATTGGAAATGGATGGCATTTCCTCGAAAAAAATTCGGTCTCTGCGGGTATCGGATATACTCTGTACTTTCCCTCAGAACTTCGATTTAGTATTTCTTAACGAACTAAATATTGGGAACAGTTTCATAGGGTATTAGAAAATCATCTTAGAATGAATATATAATTCGAAAAGCTCCAGCGTTAGAAATCCTAGCGCAGCGATTGCGATAATTTTAGATTTCATTTAAATATAGAGCTTTTGCAATATGGCATTGATTTGTTGCTGGAGCTTTTCTGATTTAATAGGAGTCAAGAAATTACTAGCATAAAAACATTTGAAGGGGGCTTTTAAAATCTAAATTGTACAAACTAGCATAATGGCACAAATATCTCTGTTCAAAAGAAAAGTGTTCCACTTTCAATTCCAGAAGGAAGATCCTGAAGTCTCCTTAAACGAAGATTCTTCACCCAAGTAATCATGACTTTGATGCATTTTGCTTTAACCAACAAAGGAGGTCTCCAACGAGAATACAACCGAAACAGTTACGTAGAAATGCAACTCACTCAGTAGAGAATGGATATTTTACAGTTTCTCAAGTATTTCAATAGAAATTTTTGCTACTCGATCTTGATGATACCCTCATTCACAGAAGAGGTCTCAAATACTGCAAATCTTCAAACGCAGTAGTGGTAATCTAGTTACTATCAATTTTCTGATTTCTTTGTAAGCTTACATTAGGAAAAGAAAAAAAGAAATATGTCATAATCAAGCGACCAGGATTGGATGAATTTCTTAGAGAAATGTCGAAATATTATCAAATTATACTTTACATAACTGGATCAGAGAAGGTAAAGCACAAATTTTTCAGTTTAATTCACAATAATTTCCTGCAGTATGCTCGCAAGATCCTTAAGGCCCTCGATATTCAACATTATTTCTCTGTGGTTCTCGATCACAACTATTGTATACTCAGCAGCCAGAATAAACTTGAAAAAAGACCTCTCTCTGTTCGGAGTGCATCCCAAAGACATCATACTTGTGGATGTATTAACTTTGTTAATTTCAACAACAACAATGATTTTTTTATTTAAAACTATAGGATTCTGAGACTCACATAAAGAACCAGCCTCAAAATATTTTGCTTGTAACTCCTTTCAGTTCAAGTGAAAAAGACCAAACGCTCTTCGATATTTCCAAGTTTCTCCGAGCGATTTCGAATAAGGAAGATGTCCGTCCAGTTATGACAAATTTCACAGCTTACCAGAAAGAAAAAGAACTTCGGATTCTCCAAGACAAACGATTACAAACATTAGAGAAACAACTAACTATTAAAACTATGAGATCACTACAACTCTCTTTTGAGTTGAGCTCAAGTATGTCTCCTATCCACAACGATGACTCGGAGTTTGTTGATACTGAAGAAAAACTTGACCAGTCACTGTTGCAGGATTTTAGCGATTTTAGTTTTCCGAGAACGAAATTGCCAATGTCAAATTCAAAGAATCTAGAAAAATGTTGGTCTCCCACTAAAGAAAGTATATTTAAGATGTTCGCCCAGGAAAATCAGAATGAAAATGGAATAATATTTGCAATTTTCAATCTGGAATTAAAAGAAGAAGAAAATATTAATAGAGTGGCTAATCTCGAAAATATCAGTCTACCGTTACCTGTGATGAAGATTAACTCTCAAATAACAATTCTTAAATCGTGATTACCTTGTGACTCGATTCTCAGGCCAGCAAAATCTTCTGGCCATTTTTATTCATATGTCTATTATAGTTGATTAAGTGGATAGAAAAATTCTATTTTGTCCATAAGTGAGGCAAATCAAAACCGTTTAATAAACTAGAGAACTTAATAATAACTTATTCATACTTACATCTTCTATGAATTTATTGTATTTAAACTCTAGGAAATCACCTCAATGTTGGGACTCTGATTTATTGATGAATCAAGGTCTCTCGATGGGCTAACAACTAATTTTCGAAGATTTCTCTTTAACTGTTCATAATAGTTTATTCCTAATTGAACTAGTTATTACCAAAATAAATATCAATGTAATGTATAAAAGTCGAAAATATATTTCCTAAAGATGGGCCAAACGACTAAATAGTGTTGATATAAATTTATTTTATTTTGAAAATGCTTATTCTGACGTTAGCTTGAGAGTCTCCACAGATATGGGTTTGTTATACAGCAATTTAGGAGGGAAAAAATGATATAATAGGTTCATATATTTCTGATTATGTCTCCCATGAGGTGTAGATCAAAAATGAATTCTCGGTTGAATTGGGCGTACTGCTGAATTTAATATAAGACAGTTATCTCCTATTTCAGAAAATTACACTGTGATTTAGAGTTTTGATTTTGAAAGTAACAACTTCACTTAGTTAGCTATTCATATGATTGCGATTCTAAAGTCTCATGCTATTATTAATGGCAAGTCTTAAAAATCACTTACGGAGTTTTACTCTGATAAATGATATGAATCTATCACGGATTCTCTATTTTCATCCCCATTTCTAGGCGTTTTTTGGATCATCAAGATGCTTATTTTCACCGTCTTCTTCTTTCTGTGTAAAAGGAACGCGATCTTCAAGATCAGCATTTGCGGGTGGCACTTTATCAAGTGACTCTACTTTTATCTGAGGAGAGGCCTCGTTTTTCTCCCGCGGACTGTCACGAGAGGTGACCTTATTTTTCTTTTTGCACTTCTCGACGCATTTCAAAGCTTTTTCTTTTATTTTATCCTCGTATTTTGTCAGAACTACCTCCAAGATGACATATCCTGCGAGAGTGCATAGGAATATAATGTTATTTTCTTGAACCGTGCCAAGCTCGTCTGCAAGAGAAACAACGTAACTTGAGAAATTCGAGTCAATACACGAGTTCCCCACAACTGTAGTAAAACTTCTCGCGCTTTCTACGACAAATATGATAGCCACAATGATGATTGGAAGCTTCATCAGTTTTGCACCCCAATTGATGATTTTCTTGGCTTTGGCGGTCTTCGCACAACGATTGGCAAACTTTTTGTGCATCATCATTAACTCGATGATTGGGATGATTACTGACACTATGCCAGCAGATACACTGGTAACGATCACATTTGCGAGCTGAACTTTCAAAATTTTACTCACAGCCGTTCCAGATTCTATAAACTCTCCGAATTTATTTCTACAATCTTCAGAAGCACCGTCCCACTCAATATATCTTCTACCATAAATAGACCAAGTGTACTTGTCATCAAATTCTCGATTTGGAAGTGCGCTCACGGAATCGAAAATCTCATTCGCTGTAAACAAATCTTTTTCGGGTTTCATATCGAGCATCACGTTCCAATATGTTATGTCGTCTGAAGTGGTGCAACCTACACTTTGGTCGACATCCAAAATGTATGGTGTACGACCAGGATAATTATTTTTTTCTGAGGCAGTCGGACACATCTTATACTGATTTAGAGCAAATTCCACGATAGGGAGACCTGATTCGCCAGAAGTGGAATAGTTCAGCATCTGCCACTTTGTACCGATAACTTGGAATACTAAACAATTCGTGTCTACGGTGCAGGTATTTGAATTCAGTGTGGCATTGTCATACCAAGTGAGTTGCATGCTCACAAGAGGGCAAGAACTTCCAGATGGAACACAGAAGACATAGGATCTGGTCTTCGTGGAACCACAATTCGTCCAGCCATCTGAGCATCCGAATCCAGAAGCCATAGGATACGAATCCTGATAGGTAACAGTGCTTCGCTTTACACAAATGGTTGTCTTTTTATTGTTATATATCCCCCAGTACGTGAAATTTTTGCTTGGAATAGCTGCTATATCGGTGCAGCCTACATTTTTCAAGGTAGTGGAGCAAGTGCCATTACTCACTGCAGTCGTATTGTAGGTGCTGAGTTGGGAAGTAGATAGACTTGTACAGTCGCAACCAGCATAGGTTCCTCCCCATTCATAGTAATAAGCCTTTTCGAAATTGGTGGGGCAATCTTCATCAATCACCACGGTGATTCCACTGATATAGGGTTGTGCCCAGTTTTGTGTAATGGTAATAACGGTATTTCCTGTAGAATTAAGTGAAGCGTATGAATCTACAGAGTTATAGATCGTGTATCCAGTATATCCCATCACGCTTAGGATGACAAGAATTTTCAGTGCAGTGGTGATTTTAGCTTTCTTTGTCGAGGTTTCTTTTTGAGGTTCCTCTTTTACCTTCGGCTTAACGGAGTCCATTTCAGCAGTTTTGTATTTATAAGTGAGTGTTAATCTTTTTATTATTGTCGCATTAATAAATAGTCAAGTGAATCAATTCAGATCAGCCAATCCAGGAATGTTTATTAATTAACTGAGGCGTTATATTAAGAGGGTGTTTTCCTCACTCATATAAACAAAATTCCAAGGTCTATTTTGTTGAAATAAGGCACAACTTTACACGAGGCTACACTAGGACAGAAACTTATAAATGATGTTGGGTTTAGAATCACAATCTGCGAATCATTAACTTCAGAAATGGATGTTGCTCTAATTTTTTATTAGGTTCAAAGCACATTTTTTATGTGACAACGGCAGCTAATGGAAGAACACAAAAGCGGATTTTTTATGGAATCTGTCAAAATCCACCACAGACTGTAAATAAAGTCTTTCAAGTTTTTATGGCATGGGCTCTCTCGATCCAGAATCAGGTCTTCCATCCTGACTAAGGGCATTTTATAAAGAGACTTGCTTCTGTAATAGCTCAAAAAATCAAAGTACTGACGATGTCGACATAATCTAACCTTTTTGGAGTTTCTTTAAATTAATCAGTTTTAATAAATATGATGAGTTAAATTTAAAAGAAAAAAACTCCATCAGAAGGAGAAATAAGAGTGGAGCGCATTAACAGAAATGCACTATGTTTTTGCTCATGAAAAGCTTCGCTTCTATATGACCAAACAAATTAAAAGGCAAGAGTATTGTTTGTCACCTAACTAAAGACAATACAGTGAAAAATGTCATAGTGAAGGTTAGCCTCATTAAGTCTCGACTACAGGGAAAAATTTTTCGAGAGAAGGAAAAAAATATCTTACGATCAAAAGAAACAATCCTTAGTCTGGAAGTTGATTTAGACTCTAATATTGTAAGAAAGAGTTTTTTATGACTTACCCTTCAAATGTTGAAGAGCCAGAGACATCAACTTGCATAATGAAACAGTTGATGATTTTCAAGGAGGTAGAAGAAGGGGAGAGCATTATTATATTTTTTTGTTGATACAATAGTCACTGATCAAAGATTCCAACAACTAACCAAATGAGAAACATACAACTTGAAAAGAAAAAACGTTAGAATCGACGTTATCGATCTAACGCCCCGAATTAGATATTTTTATTTTGGAAATTAAATTAATCCCTTAATTGGAATATGAATTCCATTTCCATTGACACAATCGTCACTAACATTTAAGATCTTAGTGATTTGTGAGCCTCACTCTCAATATATGTGCTAGAGATGTTGAAAATCTCCCATTTTGAGAGAAAACAGAATTCTGAAGTGAAGTTACACTTCCTTAAAATTGAAATTCTGCAGAAGTCTTCTCTACCAAAAATGAACAGTCAATAGAAACAGTTTTTGGTTGTGTGAAAACTCCATTCTTTACAAGTTCTCATCAGACACAAATAAATGTAATAATAGATGCTTATATTAACAACATGCATAGCCAAGTCAAAATTAACACAAAGAATGATACATGTGTCCTGATGCGCAAGGTTACACATTATGAAAAAGCTGCCCAAGTTGAGAAAAAACTTGTTTGTTTCATTCGTGCCCATTCTGCAAAGAAAATTTTAAGGCGACTGGATTAAAAAATTTAATATCTCAAATTATCATGAGAGTATATTGCAAAACCTGAGAGCAAAAAAAATTCGTTCTTTCAAAAATGAGAAACAGCTGATTAGTGATAACAGATAACATTTTGACAACTTAGATCACAACTACTTATCAAAGACCGGGAGATTTGCTCATTTTTTCTCTTCAATAAAAGTTCCAAATAGAGTTTGAGTTTTCATTCGAACTCAAATTGTAAGCTTCACCAAGATGAAACATCCCATTATGAATTTCCATTATGGAGCTGATTGTTATATTGTTTTGCAAAGCTTGGAAACATTGGAACAATTTCAAAGAATTTCTTTTAAGATGGCAGGAAACTTTCCATATCGGTATATAAGGAACACCCTTGCTAGCAACGTACTGTATGAGCAGACTGGTTTCCTTTGTGGCCGAATCTGATTTGATATCTTTTTCAGGGCTTTTCGAGATCTATACTATATGATTTTATTCTCAAAATAATAAACACACCGGTTAGTTGTATTCATTATCTACATCTTCTATTTGCTCCATTTAAAATTGTTAATAAATAAAAGTTGTGGATCAAATAATGTCTGCTTGATTGAGTTTCTAATAGAGAGGGTCTATTTGAATATTGTTATTGTTATATTGTATTCACATCCTAATCAATTGACCAATTTCTTTTTAGAGAAGAAAATATGAAATATTTCATAATCATGAGGCTAGAATTGGTTACATTCTTTATTGAGATCAAGACATTATCAAATTATACTTTAAACTATTGAATCCGAGAAGGTGTGCGCATATTTTTCTCTCATTTCATATATAATAGCTCTACCAAATTCTTGATAAGTAATCAAGAAAGTTTATCAAGATCGCAATATTGAATGATTCTCTGCGGAGCTTGATCACAACTTTATGCACTCAGCAGCAAAATAAACTTGAAAAAGTCCTCCCTATTTAGATTGCACCTCAAAGATATCAGATTCATTGTCGAACTTGACTTGCTAAGTTCAACTGCAATAAAAATTATTGTAAATTCATAAAATTCCTGAACTCCACACCAAGGTCGAACCACAAAATATCTTTCTGGTCACTCCTTTCAGGCCAAGTGAGAAAGATCAAGCTCTGCTCAATATTTCCAGATTGCTTTGAGCGACTTCAAATAATGAAGATGCTCGTCCAGTAATGACAAATTTCATAGTCTATCAAAAGAGAAAGAGCTTCAGATCCTCCAAGACAAACGATTGCAGACATGAAAGGAGCAACGGATATTTAAAATGATGAGATCACTGCAACTCATTTTTGAATTGAGCACAAATATGTCTTTTCATCACACTCTACTGAAGAAAAAATTGATCCAGACACAGTTGCAGAATTCCAGCAATATTTTGATTTCAGAATGGAGCTATAAATGCCCTTACACCAAAGATAGCACTTTCGGGATGTTAGAACAGGAGAATCTTAAGGAAAGTGGGAAGATATTTGAAATTTCAATCTAAAATCAAAAGAAGAAACTGCAAACAAAAAGTATCGAATCCTGAAGATATTAGTGTTATCTTCGATGAGTGTTAAATCTCAGACAATTATACTTTAATCGTGACCGGCATGTAACTCATGATTCACTAGCCAAAAAGAATCTCGAGTTATTTTTACTTATGATTTCTATAATATTTGATCAAATCAATGGGAAAATTCTGTATTTTGTTCTCTTAGTGAGTCAGATCATAATTAGGTTTAAATAAACTAGAGAAATTCTTGCTACTTTTTCATACTCGCTTTGTGCATGAATCTCTTTCGCTATATTTTATACTATATATTATGGAAACCCTTCAATGAAGTTAAATCATTAATTCTCAATGGAATAACCAAAAACATTTGATAAATTTAAAAATTTTTTTCATTCTTTCTCAATGTATTGCATTTGAATGCTATTTTATCAATCATAATCAGCATTCGCCTTTTCGTGAGCTGAAGAAGAGGGTTTGTTCATTTAAGAAAGGTCCATAGATGACTGCTTTTGTAGCCCAGGCGAATAGCTCAAAATCGAATTCTCCCTTTGAGAATTGATGGATAGAAAACAGTTTACTTCGATTTTTGCTATTAATTATGCCCAACTTTTATACTATTATTTAGGGTTTTGATTTTTTAAGCAGCAAATTTACCTAGCTATCTATCTACAAAATTACGATGCTGAGGTCTCAAATTATTATCAATGGGAAGCCAGATACAGAGATTTACTCTAGTAAATGATATGAATTGATCACTGATAGTTAATTAACTTTCGGCGTTGTTTTTTCATCATTGAGTTGCTTATTTTCATCCTCAAGATCAGCAATTTCAAGCACTTTGTCAGTAGGCTCCAATTTTATCTGAGGAAAGGCCTGAAGTTTTGCATTGGTCTCTTCTATATTGCTGAGAGAGCCGACTTTATTTTTCTTTTTGAGCTTTTCTACGCATTTCAAAAGTTTTCCTTTTATTTTCTCCCCATACATTGTCAGAATTATCTCCAAGATGACCAATCCTGCAGGGGTAGATAGGAATATAATGTTATTTGTTTGAATTGTCTCAAGCTGTGACGAAAGAGAAGATACGTAGCTTGAGTAATTCGAGTCGATACACTCGTTAGTTAAAATTGAGCTGAAGCTATTCGCACTGTCTATGACATATACGATAGCCACAATGATGATTGGAAGTTTCATCAGTTTTGCACTCCAATTGGTGATTTTCTTGGCTTTGGCGGTCTTCGCACAACGATTCGCACACTTTTTATGCATCATCATGAACTCGATGATTGGGATGATCACTGACGATATGGCAGCAGATATGCTCGTTACGATCAGATTTGCAAGCTGAACTTTCAAAACATTACTCACAACATTCCCGGAATTTGCAAAATCTTCGAATGCGTTTCGGCAAGCGTCTTTGGAACCATCCCAAGGAATATATCTTCTGGCAAAAATAGACCACGTATGTTCAACATTAAATTCTCGATTTGGAAGCGCGCTCACGGAATCGTAAATGTCATTCGCCTTAAACAAATCTCTTTCGGTTTCAATATCTATCATTAGGTTCCAATAGGTTACGTCATTTGTGGTGCACCCCACATTTTGGTCGACATCCAGAATGTATGGTATACGGCCAGGATAAATATTTTTTTCCGACTCGGTCGCACACATCCGATACTGATTTAGTGCAAATTCCACGATAGGAAGACCTGATTCGCCAGAGGTGGAATAGTTAAGCATCTGCCATTTCGTACCGTTGACTTGAAATACTAAACAATTCGTGTCAACGGTGCAGGTATTTGAATTCAGTGTAGCATTGTCATACCATGTGAGTTGTATGCTCACAATAGGACAAGAATTTCCAGATGGAACACAGAAAACTTCGGATCTGACCGTCGTGGAACCACAATTCGTCCAGCCATCTGAGCATCCGAATTCAGATGCCATAGGATACGAATCCTGATAGGTAACAGTGCTTCGCTTTACACAAATGGTTGTCTTTTTATTGTTATATATCCCCCAGAATGTGAAATTTCTGCTGGGAATAGCTTCTATATCGGTGCAACCAGCACTTTTGAGAGTGGTAGAGCAGGTGCCGTTACTCACTGCAGTCGTATTGTAGGTGCTGAGTTGGGAAGTAGATAGACTTGTACAGTCGCAACCAGCATAGGTCCCTCCCCATTCATAATTATAAGCCTCTTCGTATCCAGAGGGACAATCACCATCAATCGCAACGGTAATCCCGCTGATATATAACTGCTCCCAGTTTTGTGTAATGGTAATCACAGTATTACCTGTGAAGTTAAGTGAAACGTAGGAGTCTACAGAGTTGTAGATCGTGTATGCAGTATATCCAATCACGCCGAGCACAACAAGAATTTTCAGTGCAGCTGTGATTTTAGCCTTTTTTGTAGATGGTTTTTTTGGGGGTATCTGTTCTACTTTTGGCGTCACAGAGTCCATCTTTTCACAGTTGTATTTCAAATATTATAATTATTGCATTAATAAATCGTTAATGGAAATAAATCAAATGAACCAATCCAGGAATTTTTATTAATTGAGTGAGGCGATATATTTAGAGCATTTTAACGTGCAATATTAAAACATTTAATGCATGATATTAGCGATATTGGGAACAACTTTGCACTATTGTTGGCCATTGAAGAATATTGGGCTCATTATTTAAATTATTTGATAATTATTAACCTCAAGAAAATATTTTGCTCGATATTTTTTATGAACAGGATGGAAACACATTGACAGCAGCAAATTATTATTTTATAATTTTTTTCTTGCTTCTTTCTCATCGAAACTTTCCGATAGCACAGGGCCTCCAGATATATTCTTAAGAGTTTCCAATCAATAAGTAGCAGATTAGATTGCTAAAGTGATGCAGAATGAAATACTACCTCCAATAATTCTTGCCTGCCATAGGTCCAAACAGCACAGCTTTTTCTCTATAACTTAATCGAATAGAAGAGCACTAAAACTGTTTTATTGGATAACCTGCTAAAATCAACTCTGGACTAATAGTACAATACTTCAACCACTCATAGAGTGGACGAATTAAATCAAAAATCAGAGCTTTCATCCTGACTAAGGATATTTATAAGAAGACTTTCATTTGGTTTAGTTTAGAATACCCATTATTGGGGGTGCCAAGAGAGGAGCGTTTGCTGGTTTTTGAAATTAATTTCATTAATATAATGAATTAAATTTGAAAAATACTGATTGGATAGAGGCTAGAGAATAAAAACGAAAGCTGTTCCAATCTGCTTGTTGATGTCTCTGGTTCTTCAAAGTTCAAAGGTTGAACCATAACAGAGTTCTTGATTCAGAACATCAGAGGCTCAACCAGCACCCAGATCACAAATTTTGTTTTATGTATAGTGAAACGAAAGTAGCAGATCAAAGTATTCAACAACTAGCGCAAATAGGAAGCTGACAACTTTAACAGAAAAATTTTCGACTTGCACTATCAGTCCAACTCCCTAATTTATACTTTTATTTTTGAAACATAAATTAAACTTGTAATTGGACTATGAATTTCATTTCCTTAAAAAGAAACTTCATCAACATTTTAAGAGCATAATAGTTGGTAAGCCTCAATCTTAACAGCATATTTTGGACGTCTCTGGATGGAAGTATGCTATAATCTCATTTAGAGGGATAACACAAGATATTTAATATAGATTTTTAGGAGAAGTTTCCCGTTAACTTAAGGACCTTCCAATAGAAACGCGATAGCTGTGTAAAATAGTCCGTCCGTGCTTTGGAGGTTCTCATAACGCACAAAACGATGCAAACAATAGTTGCTTCTTCTAAAAGTATGCAGAACCAAATCATAAAGTAACATCAAGAGTTTTAATTGTCAGAATGCTGCATATATCATGAAAAACGATGGCCTAAGTTATCGAAAAAGGTTTCTTTCCATACTGAGAAATGGCTGATCTTTGGTCACAAAATGATGTGTTGGTAGCATAAGTCGTCGTTGATTTCTGTAGACTAGGAGATTTTGCTAGTTCACTCTATTTAATTAAGCTCCAAAACGAGTTTGAATTTTCATTAGAAACTCAATGAAGAGCTTCATCAAGATGAAGGCATCTTCCATATCTTAATGGATTTTAGTTACTATTTTAATGCCGTTAATTTTAACCTTTGTCTTGGCTTTCTACCCACAAAAATTTGAAACGACAATGCCCTTGCATTGTGTATTTAAGACAGTTCTCTGATAATATGAAGTCAGTTTACCTGGCAAATTCACACAAATCAATCCATAACAATTTTTTCAATTCATTAAACTATTTGAATGCCAATATCTAAAAAACAAAATTAGTAATATCTTATATAGGGCTTTTTTCATCCTGACCTTCTGAGACCTTTGGACTCTTGTTCATGCTCCTAATTTTTCCAATCGATTCACGCTCAATCAATTTCAACGATGCTATTCCCTTAGCATATTCTTGAATCTCACGAATATGGCTTTTTGAGATGCTGTCATCAGCAATCTGTGATGCTTTTCGGCTAAGACCATTGATTACGCTTCCAGATTTGTTGTAATTAATTGATCTATCAAGAACTTGACTTTCAGACCCTTGCTCTTCGCTGTTGGACGAGGATTCTCCTTCCGGAAGCTCTTCTATTCCATCATCATCGTCTCCTTCACTTCCACTCTCATCACTTCTTTCTTCAAACTCTGAATCATAGTCTTGCTCCGCATCGGGGTCTGTTGACGACTCTTCAGGAGAAGGTATATATTCAATTCCATCTTCTTTGCATTGTATCATTTTTTCCTCCCTCTCTTTTACATAATTTTTCCAAGCCATTAGACTCATCCTGAAGTAAAGAAAAGCGAGCAAAGGATTGAAAGAATGTTTCGAAGTTTCCTCTCCTGTGCTTTTCGTTCTGCGATTCATCTGAAATAAAAGTTTAAGAGAATTGATGATCACAGCTAGAAATAACGCCTACTTTTCTTTTTTCTCTCTGAATTAATCTCATGGTTTTAAATTCTTCATAGCGAACAAACTCCAACATGGCTTCGTCGGCTTCTTTGGTAATATATTTCTCATAGGCTCTCTTCAAAGCTGCAAAAAGGACGTCGTTAAAGTAAACACAGCTCTCTCGATCACTACAACAATTTTCAGAAAATCATCGTTCGAGTTATATAGTTACCATTGCAAATTCATCCTCATAATGTGCTTGGCGATATCTTTTTGCTGTGCTTTTTGGTCATCGTTATCTTTATTCTCGGGGTCGAATAATCCTAGAATGAATTGGGCGATTTAGTTAGAAGAGTGTAGATTCGGATTCAATTTACCTAATGGCTTCTGCAGTTTGGAGAAGAGTGCGATAAGTTTTGTGGATTTTATCTTCTTGCCGTCTCCTTTTTTGTGCAGCTTTGCCCACCACTTATCGAAATCACTCACATTTTCTTTAAACTTATCCAATGAAAGGACATCTCCATCGCTGAAATATTTGCTCTCAAACTCTTGAATCATAACGGCCAAAAGCATGTTAATCATTAAGTTTTGGACAACCAGAATGAACATGATCCAAAAGAGCGGCGCAATTGCTGTGAAAAAGAATTCAGTATGAAAAATTAAAATATTAGGATTACATTGACCGCAACTCTGAGTACCATCTGAGCAAAGAATAGGGTTTACTGTATCGTACATGATTCTATACCAATTCTCACCCGTGGAACATTTGAAGAGTGTTAGCATCGCGATGCCGAAATTTGAGAAATTAACATAATTGTTATCTATATCGATTCCCTTCGTAATGTTTTGGAAAAGGAAGACAGCCAGGACGGAAAAGATGAAATAGACCAGGAACAGAAGTGCAATTAAATTTAAAATGGCAGGCAGGGAAAGGTAGAGCACCAGTAAGATCTTTTGAATTCCTTTCAATTGCCGAACGAGCTTGAACAATCTCGTGACTCTTAGGACTCTGACGACTCGAATTAGCTGAGGCCCGATTCTCAGAAAAGAAAAGCTGGTTCCCACCAGAGAAACAAGTATGTCAATAACTGAAGAGGCAATAACGAACATGTCAAATTTGTTCCAACCATCTCTGAAGTAGTACCTAAAACCAATCCCTAGGATTTTGAAGAGGGCTTCTGCGATGAAAACTGCGGTGAACATATAGTTGATATTGGTTAAATTGTTGTCGAAGGCATCAGAGGTTCCTTCGTAAGTCATGGCCATAGTGGCAATATTTGCAAGAATAAATATGAGGACAATAAAATCGAAGTACATCCCATCTCCCCATTCTCTGGTAACGCGATAGGCCCAGTTTCGGAATTTGTTCTTCGGAGGAGGAATTGTGACAAGCGGCTTCTTAGCGATAATCATTCGTTGCATCTCTACCCATTTTTGCTGATTTTCTGTGAGCAATTTGCCTTGTCCTTTCTTAGTTTCAGCTTGATTTTCAGTAAATTTCATGAAGATAACTCCAGTAAACAATTGCATCAAGAACAATGACCCAACAAGCAGGAAGGCCATGTAGAAGAAAGCGATAGCCGAAAAACCGCCTTGTATAGGTCCCTATTCATTCGAAATTCAAAATTATGGGAAAAAATCTCAGAAACTTACAGTATCGGAATCACCAGCATCCATGTTAAGTCCCATATAGTCTGGATAGCCTTCGATTGTAGATAGAGTGAAAATTGATAGCAATCCTTGTCCTATGTTTTCGAAGTTGATGATCTGAGTGACCCAAGTATAGCCAAGAGCTTCACACTAACAAAGACCACATTGTTTAGATTCAGGCAGCTCATGAATAGTTAACCTGAGTGGAACCAATATTATAATATGAGATGTAGTTAGGAGTTTGACATTTCCCGAGTTTCCCTTTGAGTAAACTCATCCCAAAGATTGCGAACATCAACCTAGGTAGATTTTAGAAAATTCAAGTGAGAGTTATCTCTTTACCAAACCATGAAAAGCACTATCACTACGTTCAAGATAGCAGGAATCGAACTTATCAAGGCATTGACCACCAGCTTCATGCTTTCGTTATGGCTGACAAATCTGAGCGGTCTGAGCGTCCTCAACATACGTAAGATCTAAGTAAAAGTATGTTATCGATGAGTACCAACTGAGAGGGGAATTACTCTGATAAAGGCTATATTCACTGAAGGCACTGACATATCAATGATAGAAGTAACCACGATGAAACCATCCATCATGTTCCATTCATCTCTGAGGTAAGAGCCTTTATCCAATATGAGTCCCATGGAAATCACTTTCAAGACCATTTCAATACAAAAGAAAATGTTCATAACGTAGTCGAAGTAGCGGAACCCTTCTGTCGCGATGGTATTACTGCCGGTGAAATATGTTTCCACAGCAAGCTTTACACTGGTGATTACGATCGCGATCAAAATCACGGTCTCAAATTTTGAGTGAGTGATAATTTTGACACAGAAAAATCTGAATATGTTATTCTTCTCTAAGAAAAATAACGAATCTTCGCACTCAATTCCCTCATACGGGTTCTTCGCTTTAACTTTTTTCGTGTCAATTTCTTCCAGGTCATCAAAGTCTGAATCAAATACACGTCCAGCTGTAGAATAGAAGGTGCTTGATCTCAGTTTCAACTGAGAGTTATTGTTAGAGTTTTTATTGGTGTTATTCTGAGATTTTGAAACAACATTTGAAGAAGAACCACCAGCGACCCCAGAGCTG
>ENA-UOTX01000368-UOTX01000368.1-compost-metagenome-genome-assembly--contig:-NODE-368-length-49316-cov-14.952639_pt1 | contig 49316 bp, 47 predicted proteins | sample MGYA00238143_ERZ746982 | MGnify/ENA primary metagenome ERZ746982 (study PRJEB28758, sample SAMN06268862) | compost metagenome | isolation source: single cell | place: USA: California, Emeryville, Joint... | reverse complement strand
GATTGATAGAATCATTTTTTTATCGGAAGGAGGACATGGCTTCAAAAAGATAAATTTCTGAGCTTACTCTTCAATATAATGAAGGAAATCAAGAAGATAAGAATAAATAAGATTAGGAGTAGGCCGCTATCAGCCAGGTCGACCTGAGAGCATGCTGAAGAGACATACTACTGAAATGAGGGATCTTGTTTTGGTCATCGATACTCAAATCTCGCGTTTAAAGTAGATTAATTTGTATATCCAACGTTTAGAACACAAATTACTACACACTTTTCTATTGAGAAGAAGAAAGGACGGACAACACTACTAAGCACGCTTGAACAAACTGCCAAAAAACCTTTTAAATGAAATCAGCTACCTCATTGAGTAAGACCTTCACTTTTTTGGGTATACTTGGTCTGTTAGGAAAAATATCATATGTCAGAATTAAATCCGGGAGCTTGTGCCAAATCAACAATTGTTAAGGCAGAAGTTGCATCAAAGGAATTTTCCTAATCAAGAGCGACTTCTACATTCCAACCTTTAGAGATCTAAGCGCTTGTTTATATCATTCCTTAGATTAAAGTGGCCTAAAGTTTTGATTTGCACTCTTACTCAATTTAGTTGATCACTAGAAATGGATCATTTCCTGTGTCAACATCCTAGATTGAATCGCTTTCTTCAGTCGCACAACCCTCAGATCACAAACTGGAGCAATCTTGATATTCAATTTTTATTCCATATATGTTGCACTCTTCTTTAACCAATGAAAGGAGAAAAATAGTCTTATACAAGCAGACTCTTTGTAACATAACCTAATAACCTAGCGCACACTCGATTGATATCGAAATTACGTTTGAGGTTTTGACACTAACCTATTCGATTTTCGAACGGCCCATCTATCAGCATACTTTGCTCTTTTCCTGTGAGTTAAAAGGATTGAGATCGAACACGATGTGATACAAAGGTTGGCTACCAAGAGAATTCATCGAGTGAACATTAAACACGATAAATTTATCAGCCGTCTGAAAAGGCATATTTACATTTTATTCTCTTTGATGACGCACGCTTCGTATTAATCTTTTCGTTTCAGAATTTTAAGAAGTGAAACAGATTTGAAGCCTCCAAAAAAATAAAAATTTTTTCTCATCTAGTCGACTCTTCGCAGCCTCCTTAAATCAGACCCTTGAATATCGTACGTGACAATTTGCACCATGCAGCATCTTGTTCTCATCAATGATTGGTAATCCGAAGTTAATGCTAACCAAAAAAAAAAAATGGTCTGGAAGTAAAGTGAGAGTAGTTGTTAAGCATTACTTCAACATGACATGAACAATCATGCTAATAGCTTTGAGATTTTTTTCGATAATCTTCCAATTACGAAATTTTATGTGCAAAAGCATGATCATTTGTTGAGGTAAGAGGAGGAATTTTTTATGTTTCGTTCGCCAAAGATGTTTAGCACCCCAAGCTCACCTCTTTCGGCGAATCCGATGAGTAGATTTCAATTAAATCAGAGAAGAGTTACTGAATGAGATATTTTCGCATTGAGTTTATAGTGTTTTTGATAAGAATTTACCAGACGTGATCACTTAATAACACGATATTTTTTTTTACCGAGTTTAAATACCCATGCGATAGCTCTAATTTAATAATTCTTCTGAGAATAGCAAATTAACAATTCAAATTATGGATATCGAACAAGCCAACTTAAACGATTACCAAAACGGGCCAGTCTTCCTCAAAGACGCTGGATTTAACCCAAGAATTGGCTTCGTCAAAAAAGTCTACGGTATTTTGTCAACACAATTGGCTTTTACCGTACTTTTGTGCTGGTATGCCATGCAAACTGCTGAAGCAGGTTTCGGAGCATTCATTGCTAACTGTGTCCCCCTCTTATTCCTCGCTCTTATCGTCAATTTCATCACGATGATTGTTGTCTTCTGCTGCAGAAGCGTTGCACAAACTGTTCCATCAAATTACATCGTTCTTTCCATATTCACCTTCACCGAGGCCTACTCCGTAGCTGCTATTTGCACATATTACCAGTTAGAAGGAATGGGTGATTTGGTCCTCATGGCCGCTGTGATGACTGCAGCTATGACCTTCGCTCTCACGCTTTACGCCTGCACGACAAGGACTGATTTCACCGTCTACGGAGGACTTTTGTTCATTATCGCCTGTGCCTTCATATTGGTGATCATCTTCTCTTGTTTCACAAACAATCCGTTCTTGCACGCACTGATTGCTGCGTTAGGTGTGATCTTCTACGGAATCTATATCATTTACGATACAGAGCTTATCATTGGAGGAGGCCAATACGAATTGAGCATTGACGACTATATCCTTGGTGCTATCATTATCTACATTGATATCATCATTCTCTTCTTAAGAATTCTCCGTCTCTTGGCAATTATCTTTGGAAAGAATAAGTAAGCTCGTTTATCGTCCCTATTGAGTATGAATATGAATGTCGTAGTTATTTGTATGCGTATTCGTTAATACTTGCAAATTAAAATCTCTTCGAATGAGTAAAAAGTTGGACACCTTTGGCGTAGGTATGACAGAGACTTAAAGGAATGCAAGTCTAATTCAATTTTAAATTTGAAATTCGGAATTTCGCAATAATAAAATGGATTTGCATTGAAAGATGAGATGAATCCGTGAATCGAATTTTACTGAGATCCTAGGAAATATAGCGAGACCATGAGTTAGTGCTTCAATAAGAGATCTATGTGAAGTAGTGAAGATATTAAATATTGTTACAAAGCGAGTGAGACGATTCTATCGCGTCTATTGCATGTGAAACATATTAATATAATAATGTCTATGTCTTCCAGACTTGGAGTGCCCTACGTGAGGTTCATGAGGAATATCACGAGAGAGAAGAGAATTGAAAGATTAACCCAAAAATATCCAAAAAGGCTTATATTTATTTAGTAGCTCTTAAATGTCGCCAAATAAACATCTAAATGGACTCCTCGCATCTATCGGAATAGGCATCAAACCTTCTTTCTGCATATCAAAATCCACTAAACATAAACTAAATCCTTGAAATTCAAGACTAATTTATTTTATCTCAATAAAACTTAATCGATGCGGATTTTCATCTTTGTGATAGGAATATTTTTGCTTTTTAATGTCTGTCTTGCAGAGGAGGCTGTCGGTAACTTCAAAGCATTAGTGTCACCCAACTAATCTCATAAATTTCTTTCATTCTTTCTCTATTCAAGAAATAGACGCAGTCGCCCAAAGCACTTCAGCGAATAACAATGCAGGAGGTATCTTGCAGCACATTACAGTTAGACTTTAATTATCCAGAGGCCACAAACAATGATCACGACGATGGCAAATGTGGGACAAAAGAAGCAACAATGTGCACTTCAGGATATGGTGATGATCCTCATGCTGACCACAGCGAAACACCTGAAAAGGTAATCCACTTCTTCACTTTCCATTTTGACCTCTGAACCAGGACGAGCCAAACTCTGAAGATGAACTATCATACACTGATGCCGAGTAAAACCATCGAAGACTCAGAGACTAAAACAAATACCCATTAGGCTCAAACAGATCGAAAAAACCTTCACAGAACAGTTTGGAGTGATTGATACTGACAAAGTAGCACATTCTACCTTTCGAACCGCTCACTCTTCACTAACAATAGGATAGATTCATTACCAAGGAAGATATAATCAAATTCATGGGAGACAGATATGGAGGAACTGAAAATGACCACAAAGTAATCTTCAGCGCATGCACCCAATTATAACACTAAATTAATTAAGACTTTAGATATGCTCTTTGAGGCGAACGATTTAGACAAAGATGGAAAGGTCAGTCTTGAAGAGTTTCTTGAAGCGGGATTAGCTGAGTATAAAATCAGGAAGAGCAAGTTCCAGCGCAAAGAGGAGGAGAATGAAAATGAAGGAAATGCAGCTCATGCGGACGACGAGTTATAGTTGTTTAATTGGCTAGTTATTCGATTAGCGTGCTTAAAGATTTGATTGAGAAAACCGCGTCAAATAAAAATTTGAAAAAATCCTTGAAATAATTTAAACAGCTTTAAGAGAATGTCACTTCGAATAGAACCTACGACCTTTTTCCGTCGGCTAAATCACTTATATCTGATATGGAGAGACGTAAGACATCAACATCACCCTTACTGACATAGAAATAGGAGAAAAGAGCTTATAAGGACGCTGATGTTCTGTATTTCGTGAACGGAAAGGACGATCCCGATAACGTGGCAGTAAAAACAGAAGCTTTGCAGTATTTTCAAAACGAATCATCAGTCAAGCTAAATTTCTGCCTAGTATGTGGCTATTCGGATATAAATTGGCCGACACGCTCTGCATCTTCACCCAAAAGAACCTGATTTTCATTACTGGCTCAAAAAAAAGTAAAAATGCTCCTGATGTCTATGATACTGAGTCTAACTGCATCGATAGTCAAAATGCTTGAGGAGTTGAAGGAAGAAAAAGAGAACGGTTTTGCAGTTCATCTCTTTTCGAAAAACAATCAGGATAATTCTGACGCATTGAAAGAAACGAAAGAATTGCTTTATCAGCAATTTGGAAAGCAAGCTCTTAACGTAAATAACACGCCATGTTGGAAGCGGCCACTAACTTTGTGGTTTGAATAAAATAGATTGGGCTAGTGGTCAAAGAGAAGCACACTGGATCTTTTGCTACAGAGTGCCATAGTTGGCTTAAAGACCTTGAGCACTCGGAAATAGATGTTGGACAGCTGGTACAAGATGCGCTTATTCACAAAGAAGCTGAAGAGCTTGTAATTTTACAGAGCTGCGATGTGTCATTAACTCGCCATTCTCATTGATTCTAGGAATTAATGAAAAACAGCTCGCTTCTCACGAACCTATTTGCCAAAAAGCTGATTGAGCAAGTAGAGACTGTGGTGGATGAAAACATCATGGTATATGGATTTCAATGGAGATTAATTCTGTAATTGTGGTTTAGATAAAGCACAGTGCGCTATCCTCGAAGATAGAAAGTCAAATGGACAATAAGGAAAACGCAGAATTGAAGCTGCTAGAAAAATCCACAGGCGTAACCTGCTCTTCCGTTGAAATTGCTAAGAAACATTTATGAACTATATACTAGCTTGCTAGAGATCTTATGGATCTTGCTTACGTGCCGATTGTTCAGAGTGGCGGAGTCTATGATTTGAGGTTCTAGCAAATGTGTTTGATTCAATAACATGAAACTGATCTTTGATAGACCAAACGCGCAAAGCACTGACGATCTTCTCAGCTTCGATACCATCATGTGCAGTGTGGGTGCTAAATACAAAGAATATAATACTAACGTGGTTAGAACACTGTTTATCAACGCTGATAAGGTTAACAGCATCTTTTTTGATTTCTTTAATTTCCGTCGCCTAGGAGCAAAAAGCAAATTATTTAATATTGGAGGAACTTCATGATTTAATTATCTCAAAGCTACGACCTGGAAATTCCCTCAAAGAAATATATGATGCTGGAGTGAAGTTCATAACTGCGAAAAACAAAAACCTTCTTCCTCATCTCCCCACAAACTTTGGCTACGGAGTAAAATATTCGCGGGTGCTATGAAGTCTTCTAACTCTTATTTGCGGTACAGATTGGACTAGAATTCAGAGAAAGCAGTCTATTAATTAACCCAAAGAATGAAAAACCTGTTGAAGCTGGTGAGCACACATATACATATCACCAAAAGGCTTAAATTTTTGTCACCTCTTAGGGATGGTGTTTAATGTTGTTGCCTCCTTAGCTAATTTGGAGACTACTAAAAAGAAGAATTACTCAATTTTGATAGCTGATACAGTCGTCGTGAGACAATCAAGCACCGAGAATCTTACAGCGAAGATACCGAAGAAATATGCCGATATCTCTTATGAGTTAGGACAAGAAGCTGGACAAGAGGAAGAGGAGGAAGCGAAGAAATCTGATGAAAAAGAAGTACCTGCGACTCCCGCGACCAGGCAAACCCGGTCTCGATCTTGGTACCAGACGTCGAACCGAGCCGTTGAAAAAGGGGCGACCCAAAAATTGCTCGAAGCGCGAAATAAACACCAACAGCAGCTGAAGGAAGAAAAGTTGAAATACATAGCAGATTGCATACAAAACGGAACTTTCACATTCGAAACTCAGAAAGAGTAAGGATTCCACCTTGAAACGCATACAAAATCATTACTTTATATAGAACCACAAAAAAACTCGAAGATATCGTTGCGTACACAGATCACTCGAGAGTGCCAAAAGATTTAGCGAAACACAAGATTAGCATTGACATGAAAAACAGCGTGTTGATAGTGCCGATAAACGGTGCTCTAGTCCCATTCCATACTAGCGTGATCAAAAGCATCACGAGGCAGGACCAAGGGGACTGTAACATCCTCAGAGTCAATTTCTTTGTTGGAGGCGTGAATTCAAACATGAAAACAGTATTTTCTATTCTGATGAGTCTTTATAATAATAAAATAATAGAAAATGCCCGTCACTGATAATATGCCATACATCAAAGAGTTGACATTCAGAAGCAAGGCAGCTCAGCATTTCGAAGAAATCATTCGTAAATTCAAAGAACTTCAAAAGAAAAAACCCGCCAAAGAAGCCACGACAGCTGAATCAGAACCTCTCGAAGAGCTCAGAATTGTTAAAGGTATACTGTTTGAATTAGCAATGGCAGATAGCTAAGTGATATTAGGAAAAAGACCTATTTTAACGGAGGTGAGAATCAAACCTGCGATATCAGGAAGGGTTACGCAGGGAACGTTCGACGCTCATTTAAATGGATTCAGATTCCTTACGAAGAAACAAGATACTGTGGATTTTACTTATAGCAACATAAAACATGCATTCTTCCAACCATGTGGTGCTGAAATGGTTGCTATCCTGCATTTCAGGCTGAAATCACCGGTGCTTGTTGGAAAAAAGAAGGTGACGGATTTGCAAATTTACGCTGAGCCTGGAACTCAGGTCGAGGATACAAGTAGATGAATTTAAGCATCAGATTTTGTCTTACAAATATCTTTTAGATCTTGGTCGTAGAGCTCGAGATGATGAGGATGAATGGGAAGCTGAAGAAGAAGAGAAAAGGCAAAGGATATTGTTGAACAAAAACTTTGAAAATTTCGTGAATGGAGTAGCAAACGAAGTAATAATTATCGCGTTGTAAAAGTTTGGTTGACCACCTGAAATCAGTATAAAGATAAGATTGAATTTGATATACCATACAGAGAGCTCGGATTCTATGGTGTTCCATTCAAATCCAACGTCATGCTATACCCAACGCTTAATTGCTTGATATCAATCACCGAAAATCCTCCATTCATCCTTGAACTCGATCAAATAGAATGGGCTCATTTCGAGAGAATAGCCGTAAGAAACGTTAAATCCTCTCTTCTCATTTGTCGGAAATTTCAGATGAACCTCAGAAACTTCGACTTGGCATTCATCCTGAAAGACTACACTAAACCTGTTGTAAAAGTTGACTCAATTCCCACAACTTCTCTTGAAGCCGTGAAAAACTGGCTTGAGTACATTTCTTTCATCTATAATATACTAATTTTCCTAGTAAAATGGATATTCCCTTTACGACCAGTCCAGTGAACGTCAAATGGGCAACCTTGATGCCTTCTGTGAGAGCGGAAATCCAGAATAATCCTGAAGGCTTTATTGAAGATCGAGGATGGGAATTCCTTGAAGAAAACGAGCAAAAAGGAGGTAATAAAGGAAGAGACGAAGAAGATGAAGAAGACTCCGAGTTTGGAACCGAGGAGGAAGAGGTTGATCAGACTTCATCATTTGTTTCGGAGCTGATTTTATTAATTAGGTATATTCTGAGAGCGATTATGACGAAGATGAGGATTTCGAAGATGAAGATGAATCCTCGTTTGAACCAGGTGAATTTTATTCTTGAAAATGAGCTGATCTCGTTGCATTCATAGAAGAATGCTCTGATGATGTGCTTGATTGGGACGAGCTTGACGAGCTCGATGATGAAGAAAGTGAGGAGCCAAAACCGAAGCGAAAAAATCCTGCTGCCACCAAGAAGGTCAAAAGGGACTAACCTTGAAGAGTATTTTATTACAAATAGAGCTTTACATTTTTTCTTGCTCTTTGAAGTTCATCGTGCAATAAGTAGGCACATTCATATATTATTAGAATAAAGAGCTATTTATTGAAAATTTATCATGTGTCTCATCTCATACATGTATCTGGAAACTATGATATAAACGATAAGTTGTAAAAACAGACAAAATGAGCTGACTAATTAATATCAATACATTAATCTTTCTCGTCCTCAAGTTCCTCCAACCTTTGTATCATGAGTTCCGCGACTCTGAAATGGATAATATCTTCGCTGGGCTTGGAATCTATAAATTCATCAACCTTTTTCGTTAAAGCCTTTTCTTTTTCACCGAGGAGCTTCTGCACTTGGCTCTGGTCTAATAGAGGAAAGATACCCATATGAGCTTCTTCGAATTGCCGAAAGAAATATCAATTACTTAATTCTAATTCTTTATAAGCCTCTTTTGTATTCATTTTTACAAAATGCTTCCCAAGAGCTAAGAGCTGGTTCTTGTCTGTAATTACTGAGTTAAGCACATCTTCAAAGTCCAAAGAGAAATTACCCTTGATCTTTCCTGGGTTGCGATATAACTCGAACATTTCCTTATTTTCATTCTTTTGTATGCGCAATTTCTGAATCTGAAAATTATTAACCTCAAGAAGCTGCTGAATTCGCTTTACTTCGACATCAAGGAGCAGTATTTCGTCGGTTATCTTCTCCCATTTGACTAGTTTATCAAGATAAAAAGGATCAAGTATCTCGTCCTGGCTTTGCATGTGAGATCTTTTTTATTTCTTCGAATATGATAAACTTGGAGCAAATTTATTAGCAGAATACAAATCTTCAATTGAATATGTTATATGTCAAATTTTCTAATTAGCATGCATGTGTTATGAACTGTAAAGTGGAAAGTTCGGAAAACCATGTTGAAGTAAACGAAAATCAAAATCGAAATCCAATTCAGTGCCCGCTATAAATAATTGTTGTTTTTCAGGAAAGTCTCAATAAAATTTTGAATGAAATTAAATTTGCTCATCACGCATTTTACTAAGATTAGGGAAAACAGGAGTTTATCAAGAAACACAGTTTCAGTTCTGACAAATGAGTCAACCAAAATTTCAAACAGTTTTGCCACGTGTTTTTATCGGTTCGAAATTTCGCTATTCTAGAAGTTTTACACTCAGTAAGAGATTGATCTGCAATAAATACATTTGAATTATTTCTACATTTCGTACTTTGACAAAAGCCGGATAAAAAGGAAAACTAAAAAGAAAAAATGGATCCCATTGGCAAAATCGTTATAGAATGGTATTACGGTGTCAGAGACTCTATTCAATTCGTCGCAGTCATCGAGACTATCCTCAGATCCAGCACCATTCGCACCAAGTTCCAGAGGACTTTCGTATTCAATGGAGTTATTTGGCTAGGCTTGTTTTTCGTTCTCTGGATAACAAGAAAACTCTTTTTTGGAGACTCTAAATCTGGTGCCTGGTACGCCGCTCTCTACCACGTATTTATCTTGATTCCCATCTATATGGTGAGCTTTATCCTCAACACATTTTGGTATGGAGATATCGCCGTTGAAGGAATGCAAATCGAAATACGTAAAGGCAACAAAAACATTTTGCCGCCTACCTCCGACGTCGCTACGAGACTCTATAACGAGGTAATCAACGGAGTATTAGTTGGTTTCTTTTTCTTGCAAGCCTTTTTGGTATCGCTGATTCCAGTCGTCGGAGAACCGCTAAGACTGTTTCATATGTGCTTCATTTACGCGTTTACAGCCTTCGCATACAAATGGGGTACTGAAGCTCAGAATTTCAAGCGTATTATCGCGTTTTTTGAGGATCATTTCGCTTATTACTGCGGATTCGGTTTCTTTTTCACCTGTATGACGATGATCGCTCCAGGACTAATGAGCTCAGGTGTCTATTCGTTGTTGTTCCCAGTGTTTGAATTGCTCGCTATCAAGGGCACTCCTCCAACGTTGACTCAGCGAATTACGAATTTTTCTCAAATTGCAGAGGCGATGAGAGATTACGAAAAGCATTCTATTTATCAGGACAAGCCTAGTGAAGGAAAGGTTACTCAACTGGCTTATATAAGGAATTATCAATACAACCCTGAGCGCGAGAGTGGTTTTGGAGTCTTCACTTTTGCAAAGTTTGGAATCGAGCTCACTGGTGATTTGCTTAGAAGATACTATAAGTTGTGAGTTTGGCAAGAGAACCATCCTGAGATGAAGTTTACAGGAGTTTCAGAATAAAAAATCGATTCTGGATGGGTTGCCACTTTTATTTGAGTGTAGAGCTAAATACATTCGTGGTTATTTGTTTCTTTGCTTTTTCGCAGCAGATCTGCGTAAAATTATACGAATACATGTTGTTCATATGGTTAACTTTTAACAAATGAGCAAAGAAAAATTAGGGAAGTGTGCCAGCAGCAAGCGAAAAGTTTCCGAATGAGAGTAGACGAATAGGGAAAAAAGAGAATTTTCCTTATTTTGCTTGCATTTAATAAAAGATATTGATAATAGAGACGAGTTTATTTGATTTCCCTATTGCATTAAGAAATATAGTGAGTACGTTACAAAAAAGCGTCATTCCTTCTATTTCTCCTTTTTGTCGAAGAATAAAACGTTAATTCTTTAATGCTTTTATTCAAATTTCTCCTTGTGTAAAATTTTCAAAATTTATTTCCATGGATACTCTAAAGTTACTTGCAAGCAAACGCAGCTATTTGTTTGAACAAGTCGCGCTTCCAGAGGTGAGCACGAGTCAATACTTAGGTAACTCAGGAGAGTGTATTATTGCAAGCATAACCGAAACTCTTTCTTATGTATCTCAGATGTGACCAACAGCCAGCAATTTTTTACTGAAATCCTCAAAATCCTCCTGCAAAAAAAGACGGACAAAATTTCTTCAGAATTCAGCACCATGTATTTCCTCCATCCCACCAATATCCTTCTAAACTCAAAATGTTGTCATTCACAAGGGTGACTCATTTCTTGAAAGGGGAGCACGTCTATCTCAAAAGCTTTGCCGTAATCACTAAAAATGAATGGAACACTATCAGCTTTTTGCAAGCTTTCCAGCAAATCTTCATTCAGAACCTTAAACAAAAGACGCCAGGTACATTTCAATAAGCGAAGACGAGATTCAAAATTTAACTGGATATTTAGTGATTACAGCTAACGATTTTTATCAATTGGCACTGTTGCTCTGCAATGATTTTCCTCAAGCACATATTCTCGAGATCGCTAACATTCTCAATGATTTCAAGGTTAAAGACGAGGTAGCATCTCTCATCGCGCATTATTACTCACGTATAAAATAGAAAGTGTTGTTAGGGGCTGAATTCGACGTTGAAAAGTTTTACAAAGCTTTCTGTATCAAGATATACTATTTAGGTACAGCCTATCGAGATTTGTGTGCCTAAGGTTCAATATTAATTTCTTGTAGAACTGTGGGAAGACATCAAGGACTTGTTCAATGAACAAAGTGATTCGAAGAAGTTTGACCCTTTTTCCAAGGTCAAGCTTTCAAAAATCCGGGCTTTGTCTGACAAGCGGAGCAAGTAAAAAAACAAAAGCAATTGGAAATGAGATTTATTTAAATTTGTATTAATTTCAGATTCAGAGAGGAGCTATTCTTTTGCGTAGAACGGGTTATGGATCAAAACCGCGAGGATGCTCTCGAAAGTCAATTTCCTATATCATATGCTACGTTTACGAAGGTATTATTGGCCTCATTTTGAACCTCATAAACCTTTCATGAATAATCTCAAGTCGATGTTTGAAGATGAGGCAATCTACTCCTTAGTTTCTCGAAACTTTAACATTTACGAGAAAGAAGCTCAGAAGTTAGAAAACATTGCAAAAATCCTGCAAACCGAGAAGTAAACCACTAATAAAAATAATAAATAAACCCTAATGGTTCATTAGTTCTAAGTTCCTCGACGAAATCAAAAGTTATCATGATGCAGCTAAGTAAGCCAGGACGCAATCAATTCGTAATGATTATTCATAACATATAACATGAGTTTTATTTACTTTTGATGAGTCTTTATTTATTGTTGTATTTCAAAAATGTGAAATATCAATTCCAAAAGCTCTAATAGCAAAGAGATCAACCAATACTGACACAACATATCATTGAGACTTTATTTCTTACAATGATTCTGATGAAGGCACCAAGAATTATTTAACATATATAAGCTGCTTAAACACTCATGACTAAATTCGATTTAGTCTCTTCTAATTTTTTCACTATTATTTTTTCTACGTTAGAGCAGACGCATTTTGTTAACGCTTCCATTTAAGAATATGCAATAACAATTGATAATTTTATTCCAAATTCAGATAACAAATGTCACTTACTCTCCTCACTCTATTTCTATGTATACAACTCGAACAATATTTTCAACTAGAAATCTATAGTAAGTGAAGTAGGAGTAGCCTCACTTTCTATCTCAGCAAGGATATTACACACCAACTTTGACACATGCTCATCTGTGGAGGCTACAATAAAGAGGTCTCTTTCATATGGCTGGAAGTAAGTTCTTGCCGCAGGAGCGAGAGACAGGTTCGACAAGATCAACGCAGCCAACTTCGATGCCTTATCAGTTCCTTTGCCGACCCCAGAGGACAAAATTGCAACCAATCGCATAATGCACTTCGGATGCTTGGCGATGGCAGCTCTTATTGTCATTTTTAGATCTGAAAAATAGCACAAAAACTCCAAAATGCTGTCTCGGACTTCGAAGATTGGACTGATAATCAAATTCATTATGCTGTTGAGGAAATCTTTTGAATGCTCTTCCAGATAAGGCTCATTATCCTGGCAAAAGATAAGGTTTCTCAAACACTCAATCGCTGATTCGTTTTCCTCAGGGCTTTCCGTTTCGAGGAAGTAGTATATTTTATAGCAGAATGACTTGGGATCTGTTAGATGCTTCAACACGATAACTTTACACAGATTCGCGAATATATCGAGGCAGCTTCGGGTTATCTCAGCGTCAGCTGAATTGATAAACAACTCCATTAAAATCCCGAAGAGTTTATCGTTTTTAACGATGCTTGCTTCATTCCCTTTGATATAAGAGAGGTTTCGGAAGATATGCACGATCATTCGCGCATTCTCAAGCAGTCCGACCTCGCTCTGAGTTGAGTAGAATCTCGTAACGAGATCATTGATCTCTTTATTCTGATCAGCGCCATCCTCCTTCGTTTCTTCTTCTTTCTTATTTCCGTCTTTGTTAGTCTCTACTGTCATTGATTTGGGAACATAAGGCTCGGTTCTGAACGTCTTATTATCAAAGACATCATCAGAGTCGTAGCCAGTTTCAATAGGTTTTTTTTGTATTTTCTTCGGAACGTATGTGAACTTCTTGTTCTCGTTGAGATAAGGGATTTTCTTTATGATTTTGTCAAGGTATCCAACGATGCTTTCAAAGAGCGATGAGTAGTGTTCAAGCAAGAAAAGATGTCCTGTGTTGCAAGAAAATAGCAGAAGCGAGTTCAGCGCGAATGTCAGTTCTGTCTCGAGCTGAGACTCGAAAGCGAGACAGCAGCGGTTAATCTCCGAGGGAGTGGGTATCATTTTATATTTTCTGATGGCCAATATTTCTTCTTCCGGTTCTCTCTTTTCATAGATTTTCTGAAGAACCTGCTTGATCGAAGGCACGTTTGGAGCGCTCAGAGTGGGAATTGAATAATTGATCCTAGGTTTAATCTCACCGCCGTCGTCAGCTTTGACGAGCTTTCGAGGCATTATGTTAACTCTGTCTTCGTTGAGATCTTCGTCGCTTTTTCCAAAGAAATATTTCTGCTCGTACTCGAAGAGGTATTTGCTGTAATGATTTTTGAGGGTGAAGCTGGCGCTGGTGCAGCTGGGTGGAAGGGCGAATTCGTTAACGATTTCTTTCCAGAGTTTGTTATTGCAGACTCTGTTGAATCCTCCTCTCTTGCAGACCGCTTTGTAGAGTTGAGCCAGATTGAGCTCACGACCTGCGATTTGAGGAATTTTCAAATTCGAGACGCCGCGTTTATGCCAGAAATCGAAGAGCTCTCTCACAAATTGCTTGGGATCGTCCGCTTTGTTCATTTTGAATTGGGAATTTTATTCGTGAGAAATTTACGAAAACTATACACTTTATATTTAAATTAGAGCGCTGCTTTGATGCAACAAATTTGGGATTCCAATAATCACCCCAGGAGGTACTCTTCCAATGCCTATTTAGCTATCAATCACCACAATGAAGCGACTGAATGGACTCGAGTCTTTTCCAAGCGTTCTTTTGTAAGTAGCGACACCTTGAAGAAATACCGCGTCCACTCTCATGTGCTATCAGAAAACACTACTAATCTCTAGATGGCGCGGAATTTTTTCTAAAAATTAAAGTTTAACGATGAGCTATGTTTATCCGATTGGGCCATCTCAGCGAGTGCTGTAATTAATATTATGTTTTGGAAATGAATTTTTTGGTAAGATTCACTTTAAGATATCGTTTTGAAAATCGTCAAAAACGATTCGCAACAATCAATTGAAGACTCTTGAATGTAACTGACACAACAAATCATTTGATTAATCAACAAAATTTCGGAATTGAGGCAATTTACTGGATTAATATCTGCTAGTTATTTATCCATTTACTTTTTGATTGAGGCGATCAATAACTGTTCTGGTATTCAATTCAGAAAGAAGTAAATTATGAAAGAAAATTATAAGCAAATTTCGTCATAATCGCTTTTATGTAAAACCAGTCTCCAATACTCTACGATCAAAGCATGAAATAAAACAGTGCATCTTTGCTCTGGGCTAGTAACCAGTTTTCTTTCTTCCTTAATGATGAACGATCAAATTTCATTAAAGTAATATATATCAAACAGTTGAGTTCCATCCAAAACTTGACGAATAAGTTTCGTTGTCTGTATATTTGTTACTGATTTTAGTTCAATTTTTATTTTTCGAATGGAAGTTGCATTTACTTATCTGACCTCAATGAACTCGAAAATACGTAACATTGATTCTAAACTCGATTTATACGCACAAGGAAGGTTCAAAAATATGAACCCCAGCAACTATAAAAGAGTTGTGTGACGAGATGATCAAGATTCTGTCTTCAAATAATTATCCATTAAGAATTAAACAATCATAGTGTAATCCCAGCAACTAATGGAACGTCCAGAGGAAATTGATCTCAATTGCAGGTTTTTTTCGCAAACTAGTTGGATAAGATAGAAAGACAACGATGATATTTTAATTAAAACTGACCTAAGTTAGTTAGACGTAGTATTATTCCGATTTAATTATATCGGCTATACACATCCAGATTCGATTGAAGATTTCATAATGAACGAGATATTGAGAGAACTCGATCTTGAAAGCAGGGAATTCAGCGGTGTTTTCGAAAGTTTAATTGGCTCCGCAAAGAAGCAAGGAAGCTTAATCGATAGATTTCTCCTCCATTACGAAACCTTCAATCCATTTTACAAGAATATTTTACTAAAAAGCACTCAACCTGTAAACAACAAAGAAGAAGCCACCCCTCAAAATACAATCCCAATAGAAGAGACTCCTTCTCCTGAGAAACAAAGCAACACCAAAGGCCTTCAAAAGGGCAAAAAGAAAAAAGGTGGAAAATCCGTGGAACCTAAACAAGAGATAATAGAACAGCCAGCCAAAGCTAGCCCAGCAAAGAAACAGGAGATGGAAATAGTAATTGTACCCCTCCATGCGCATATATTTATTTCTTCATATTCTGATTCAGGAGACGACGAAAGAGGAACCGAAAGCTACCAAAGGAGGAAAAAACAACAAGAAAAATTCTAAGCTAGCGAAAAATAGTAAAAAGATTGCGAAAACTGAAAAAGCATCGCCTGCTTCGAATAAGAAGAACGCCAAAGGTAAACAGAAAGAAGAAACAAAAGAGATGGAAGAGGAACCTAAAGTGGAAGAGACTAAGCAAAAGGAAGAGCCAGCGATAAAAAAGAAAGGAGGGAAGAATCAAGAGAAAAATTCAATGAATCAGATGGAGGAAGAGCTTGACCAGATTCTTGGGATACCTTCAAATGTTGAAAAGAAAAGTTCTTCGCTTGAAATGATAGTGGAGTCGTCGAAAGAAGCTAATGCTAAGAAAAATGATATGGTTGTAGAGCGGGAAAATAAAATTGATATGCGAACGCTTAGGAGGATGAAGTTCCGGGAGGAAGACTCCATTTTAAAGTATCCAAATGAAAGCGATCCGTCTTGCATTGAGATTAAGTACCATGATCTTCTGAAACTTGCGCCGTTTGAGTACCTGAATGACACCATCATTGATTTCTATCTCAAGTAATTTATTGTAATCAAGCAAAATGAACCTGACGAATGTGTTTGTAGGTTTATTCAAAATGAGTTACTGAGTGAAGATCGAAAGAAGAAAGTGCATATAGTTAGCACGTACTTCCTAACGAAATTGGATCAGTATACTAAAAAGAACGGACCTGCTGACGCTTATGATAAAATGAAGAGGGTAACTGATTATTGGATATGTAGTTATATAAACTGCCGATTGATATCTAGTGGGCGAAGAAAGTCGACTGGTTTCATCAGGATTTTATCGTATTTCCGCTAAACGAAAACGAGCATTGGAGCATCTTGATTCTTTGTTTTCCAGCTCGGCTATATGATCAGAGTAAATAACCAAGTTTCCTTTGGCAATAATAGCATGGTTCTAATAGCCACCGATAAATTTCCGGTGATTGTGATGTTCGATTCTCTTGGAGTGATGAATAGTGAATACGCCAGCGAAATTGAATAGTAATCTATCAATACCAAACACAAAGCAAAATAATTTTTCTTTTTCAGTTTTGTGAAACATTTATTGAACGAAAAGAAGCCAGATCTTTATGCCAAGTTTGAAGAAAAAATGAAGGCAACTCCTGGCAGAAAAGTGGCAGTTGATACTTATCAGCCAATGGTAAAACACATTAAAATCTTTCTGTCAACTGAAGTTTCGAATTTCATACAACGATTAGGTTGTGAAGCAGCATAATCTATCGGATTGTGGGTTATATTTACTCCAATATGCTGAATTGTTTGTTGATGATGAAACCTATATTTTAGAAGGTTATGAAGTAAGGAAGCGGTTTTTTATCTGGAAGAGTAATAATATTTGTAGAAAGGGGATTTGCAACGACTAGGGTGGTTCCCAAGGAGCATCGTACTCAATAAGAGACAAGAGCTTCTACAATTAATTTGGGATTTGAAGAATAAAGAGCCTGAGTGCGGAAAGAGGTATAAACAAGAAAGAAACAACAGAATCAGCAAACTGAAGGACGATCCTGACGAATATGATAAATTCGATGAGGATAAGTTCCGAAAAGTTTTGAGCAAGCATAATCTGAAGGTTCCAGATGATCAGATGAAATTGATGAAGCTATTTATTTATCAAAATAATTATGAATTGGATCCTCAGCAATTTGAAATGTTTGTTGACAAGTCTGCGGCGTGATTTTTCTCTGATATGTATATTTCCATAAAATTTGGAAGACTTTTCCTCTGTTGTCCACTTGGAGTCTCACTGAGTCCATGTGTCAGTCTACCATTTAAAATAAAAGTATCTCATCCTATGGAATTACAATCTTTTCTTTGATCAATTTAATGAGAGCTAATTTAACTTGGGACATAATACATCATACCACGTTGGATATGGATTATCTTTCTTCATAAGCATACATAAAATAGTTGTTTTCCCAATTCCATTCAGTCCAACAAGAAGAGTCATTGTTTCTTTTTTCAAGGAAAAGCATCTGCCCACGTGAGCAAAATCAAATTATTCTTAAGACTAATGAACCATATTTGAAAGCACAGAAATTTCTATGAAAATATTCCTTAAAAATGACTGGATTCTGACCTAGATTAATTAATTTCGTCAGAGAAGAGAAGAGCAGGAGGGTTTTTATCTAATCCAATTTAAGAAGCAACTACTTGATTATTTTTTTCAAGAAACAAAGGGTTTGATCTATTAGGCATTCAAATTCAAGTCTTGATATCTCATAAAGATATTATTGTGATTGCTTATGATATTATCGAAGTTACATATACATCTGTGTGATATACAATGCACTCCTTATTTTACAATGTTGATTAGCCATTCAAAGCCTTCGAATACTCCATCTCCTTTGATTGCATCAGTAGCTTGAATGAACCATGTTCTATCTTTAAGTTTTTCAAGTCCAAGACCTTTGCTGATTTCGTCGACTGTCATTCGATCGTTACTGTCTTGTTTATTCGCAAAAATTAGAAAAGGCACCGTCTTTTTGATCACTTCTTCATTAATGAGTTGGTTAAACTCATACTTCACATTCTCGAAGCGATTCCTATCTGTAGAATCGATGACAAAGATAATCGCTTGAGCTGATGCATAAAACGTTCTAAAAAGTAGTCGAAGTTTCTCCATACCTCCAAAGTCAAATGCAGTCAACTTTAAATTCCGGTAGTTGACTGATTCCATTGCAAATCCAATACGAGGGCCTTGATTTTCCTTCTTCTTGATCATTTCTATCATGGTCGATTTGCCTGCACCGTCGAATCCTAGGATAAGCGTGTCTATTTCTTTCTTTCCAAAAAGATATTGTCCCATTTAAAGGGAACTCACAATCCGTAAGATTAATCAATCAATTGCTTTCTGCACTCTGGTTTCTCTATTAGATCTTTTTCACACTTTCTCTTAAAATAATCTGAGTGGATTCTGACGAGGAAATTTTAATTACAGCCAGTTATTTGTTCAAAGAACACCATATCTCTAAACTATTCAGAAATAAATCAAAGTTATTGCCGTCAAGCATGACAACCTCATATAGATCATATGCTTCATCAAACCCCTGAGTTTAACAGCAAATGATTTAAATATGAGGGAAAAAAAAGAAAAAGCAAAGGTCAAACTCTATCTTGAAGATGATAATTGATCATGAACTCAAAGAGATGCCTTTTCTGGAGTTAGCAAAACAGTGAGGCTTGTTTTTCATTGGATTGGGACTAAAATTTCGATGTTCTAGCTGGGTGGTTATGTGATTCCTGCTTTTTCGAGAAAATTGTTGATGTAAGTACAATCTTTTAAAGACTTGAGTAAGCTTTTGTTACAATTTATTTTAATTTAATGTTGCTGGCTCCAGACAAAATCGATCTAAGAAGCCCTCATGAAAGCAATGGGCAGGAGGATCTACAAGGGGAAATGCTCGCGAAACGTGAGATGGCTTTGAATAAGTATCAAACACAATCAGATATTGCAATCCAAAAGAAAGATGAACGAGTCATACTATTAGAATCTGAAATTCAGCGACTTAACGACATAATTCTGAAGAAAGATCAGGAACTAACAGCAAAAGACGACACTTTGAACATGAATAGTCGAAGAATTGCTGAATTACAATCAAAGCTGGAAGAAGAATGCAGAAATACAGCCAAATTCGAATCTGAAATTGAACGTCTTAAGCGAGAGATCGAGAAACTCAAACAAAGTTCTAACACAATCAAAATCAATGATGAGACACACAAAATCAGCACTGAATTAGAGTCAGTCTTTTTGCCAAATCTCAAAATCAATATGACCTCACTCTTGAGTCTCAACAATCCGAAACTCGGATGGCAAATCCGCTATTCCAACTTCGCTGAATTCGAGAAGATAAATCAAAAACAGCTCATCCTAGTCGCTGTAATTGGCATGTATGATGTTGGTAAGAGCTGGTTCTGCAACCAATTACTTGGCAAAGAAATCCAATCCTTTGGACATACTAATTCTCTCGATTTTCTCTTACCTCTCGAAGGGAAATCACAAATTGGGCTAATCGACACGCCTGGATTCAGCAAGGCGATTCAGATAAACGATGAAGACTTATACACACTCATCCAAGCGCAAAAGACTGGAAATAGCTTAAAAACTGCTGAGGAAACATATTTCTCCAGGTATAAAGTACTCAAAAGCGACGCGCTGATAATCCAGGATCTCAAAGATCGATTCATCAGAGAGATAAGCGACGTGCTGGTCCTAGTATGCAATATTCTTTCAGAAAAAGAGCAGGAAGTGCTATATAAAGTGCTGCGGTATCATAATAGAGTCCTCAAAGCTCGTATGAAAGAAGCCTATGAGCGTAGAAGGGAACCTAGAGAAACTGTCATGATCATAGTTCATAACTTCAGAAACCTTACGGAGAAGAAGCAAGTTAAAGCTCAAATCAAAAAGGACCTTTCGAAGAGTTTTAAGTTTGAAAAAGCGCAGCTTTTTGCAGAAATTAGACCTGAATTCAAGGGGCTTAATCGATATATGTATAAGGACCAATTTGGAGTAGCGCATCTAATATTAGCTCGCAACGGTAGCGAAGCAGGGCATTATTACAATCGAGTGGCTTTTGAGTTTATAAGAACAAAGGTTCTTACGATGACTCGGCGATGTGAAGCAGATATACTCAGAAATTTTTTGAATTTCGCGAACACGAATCTCCCGAAGATTTTGAAACAAGATATCAGATTAAAGTTTAACAAGGATCAAACGGCGATCATCAAAGACGAGGATTCACAAGCGATTGTTCTCGAGGACATTAAGTACGACGAGTTCAGCACTTTGTCGGTTTTTGCGAGTACTTTCGAGCCAAAATATTCTTTGGAGGAGAGGGTAATTGAGCCTGAAAACAAAAAGGAGATCATCATTCATTTGGAAGTATTGAACGCTGCCTTCAGAGCGATTTATGACAGATCTGATGATGGCTTTTATTACTTAATGGTAGTAGGAGAAAAAATTATTGAGCCAGAAGCTAAAATACTGGATAATAACCGAGAGAAAGGAGAGTTCAATCTGAAGATTAGATTATCAAATTGGGAGTTGAAATCGTACAGGAAGGAACCAAGCGATGGAAATCTCTCTTTTGGAGTCATTCGGTTTATTTTTGTTTTTGAAAACCACAAGGAGGTAGAGATTTAGCTGGGTGGTTAAAGTATCAATATCTATGAATGAAATTTGATTTTATCTCATCAGAGTAATTTAAATTTTGGGAAGCATAGTAACATAGGCTTTATACGCTCTCTTTCTCTTGATACTCAATATTTTATGAAATTATTTGAAAAAAGCTTATGCGAAAATCACAAAATGCTTCAGAAAATCGCAATTCAAAATTATCGCTCATCAGTCTTCGCTCTATTGTAATCGTACTGATTCAAGCTAAAAACACATTTGTTACTTATTTACAAAATTTGATGAACGACTTCAAATCATATGAAAAATGATTGCAATATTGTTGCAATGATGGCATATAGTAGCGAGCTCCAATGTTAAACTTTGTTACAAAATAAGAAATAAAAAACACACAACAGTACTCCTATTTATCATTATTAATTCCTTAAGCGAAATATGTCGCTGGTCTCATCCTATTGCGAGCATAGCTTAGTCCCATGTTTCCTTTTATCTCTCTTTGACGAAGTGTGTCTAATAATTATAATAATAATACACAGTTATACACTTGTCAGATTCATCAACTTACTTGGCAGCTCCCCTTTTATAACTTCCTTTTTGAGCGGATTATGCGGATCGATTTGCTCATACTTCGCATGTTTTTGAAGAACAGAAAACGTTTTCGCGATTTGATTGTACGTTGACCCTATCGGCGTTTTTATCTCATTAAGAACCTGCGTCAGCTTCCCTTGCAGCATCAAATCAAACATATAACTGGGCGTCTCTTGCATTAAACTCTGCTTTCTGAATGTACTTGATTTTGCTATTCTTTTTTTATACTCATCATATAGCTCGGACTTCTTAATTTTCATCGTTGCAACCGGCGTCCTTTTCATTTTGCTCTTCAGTGTCGTGAAATACGGCGAATCTTCTATTCTAAATTCTGGATCTTCATCCCCGTCGTCCATGCTAGCTTTACGGGTTTGTACATGAAGCGGCGTCCTACTAACTTTGAAAGACTGAGCTGTCTGTGTCATCAAATTCCTCGTCGAATGCATTGGAGTAACCATAAATTTATCTCTATACACAGAAGGCGTGCTGCCTACTCGTGTAGGCGAGCTCCTTAACATCGGAGAACTTTTATAGAAATGATCCCGAGTACTATGCTCTGGAGTTTTCTTTGGTCGAGTGAAAAACATATCAGTTGTTGAGAAGAAATCAATGACATTCAACTGCGGTGGCGGCGAGTTATTTTTGACTGTTTCTGGAGTGAAACCGCCGGTTTTCTGATGAGCATATATTCTCGGTGTTTTTAGCCCGATGTCTTTGTAGGTAAATTCTTGTTCACCATTCGCACTGTCAGGTCTGCTACCCATTTGCTGTTTGTTTGCTTGAGGGCTCGGAGAATTCCCAGATTGGACAGTTTGGTAATTGCGATTATATGATTGAAGCCTGCCATGAGCAAGATGCTCCTTTACGTTATTAATTTGAGCCATCTTATTCTTACACTTGGTGCTAAGTTTAGTTTTCAGTTCTTTAGGGATGCTCTTTAGAAAATCATCACGAGATATTTGCAAGGCTCTCGTGAAGGTTCGAGTGGTAACAGTGTATTCGTAGTAGAGTGTATCAAGAATAAACGCTTCCTCTCCAAACCATTCGTGCAGCTGGATAGTTCCCAATACGAAGACCTTTGATTGTCTAGGGGATACTTGGTCATCATCGTCTGAAACGTTATTCAATCTGTTGAGGAGGGTGGTTAATTTAGTAATCGAATTCTTAACAATTTTACTGTCGTCCATGCAGGCCTCCGCCACCCAATTGCATCTTACACTCGCCTTCAAGCAATATGTATGCATACTCACATACATCTCCTTGTTCGAAAATTTTGACATCTTTCTCAAAGAACTGCAGAAAATTTTTTATTGCTTCAAACTTGAGATGTAAACTGCTTACCTTTTCGGTAAAAACTTTTGCGATTTCTTGTTGAGTTTTCGAATTAACCGTCTTCATCACAGGTAAAATCGTTTTCATAAACTCGGTTTGGCGTCCATGCTGTTTGACTTCGGCGAATTTCTGCAAGAGAGAGGGAAAAAATTGAATAAACTTTTCTCTATTAGCAATATATTCTAATACCCTTGAGATTGCCACTAAGCTATCCACCGAAAAGAAGATAAGATGAGATTTCTTTGTGCATGTAATTTTCTGTGTTCTAATAAAATAGGCAAGTTATCAAAAAATGCGTGAAATATAGCGAAGTTACCTGAATCCAGGTCCACCCAAGAGAGAATAATCTCCAAACGCAAAAATATTATCTCTCACTGTAAATTGCCTCTGATTGATTGGGGATTATTTTTGAATGAGAGCGAATTATTTTACAGTTGTTCCCCATGATCGTTGAACCGTTATTTCTCCTCGAAGAAAGATGCAAGCTTCCGTAAAGTCGAAGTTTGGATCAGCAATAACTGAGCCTTCTTCCAAAACCCTCAACTCCATATACTCAACGAGCTAATCGCAGAAGGAATTTCAATAAACCTCCGAAAAGATGCAAAATACGCTGGTTTTGAGGTCCGGTGGAAGCGCTTTCAACTCAGAAATATCCTTCAAAACATTTCTCAGCACCTACATATTATAATTGCACATCTTTTTCCTCAAAAGGACTGCGAATCAAACCTGTAGTTCTGTCTCAGAGGGCATTTGACCTTGCGTTCTATTGTCGAGTATTCGCACTACCTCTTCTGTAAGTTTACTCTTCTCTGACTGCATCATAAGTATAACCTGGATTAGTTATTTATTTTATCAGTTTTAAAGCAATATTGTGAATGCTTTGATTGAGTGTATTTGTTTTTTTTCTGTAGGGCATTTGTAGCTCATGACGTTAGATGTGACAATTACATCATTTACATCATTTTACAATTACAATAATTTGAATTTCCTCAGCTTACCTGATGCTGGCTGACAATTGTAGCAAATAGCGAATACATTCAAAATCTCTCTAAGGCTTCTCCGCTCTTTAAAACGTTTAGCTGATATTTTCAAGAAAATGGCATCGCTCCTCTCCCTGAAGATAATGAATGGCTCTAACTGCGCGAAGCAGAGTTAGTGAAGAAGCTTGATGTTATCGAATGGTAATTGATATTGTATAATAAATTTACACGGAATTATTGAATAAATTAGCAAGATGGACTATAATTATGACAGCCATATCTCTTCAGAACAAGAGAACAAAGAAGACACAAATCAAGGTGAAATATCCGCTTCTAGCAGTGAGGCTTGAGCTAACATGCCATTTTTTTCCACATTAGATCCTTTCCTCAACGGAGGCGAGCATCAAGGCGGCGATGGAAATTCTGCATCTCACAACGAAACAAGCCAACCGAAAAAATCACGAAAAGTAAAAAGAGGTTCTAAGAAGGTAAAGAACGCTGAAGGCTCTGCCGCTCAAGGCGAGCTGCATCGCCACTCCAAGAAAATCAGAAAAACGAAAGCGATTCGAATGACAGGTAGACTATCGAAAAGCGAACCTCGCGAGGAGGAATCGAAAACGTAAAAAATCCACTTGGAGAGTCACCGTGATAACGAATGTATCATATAGCCACAGCGAAACAGGGCTAAACGCCTCTGAAAGCGGTACAAAGCCTGCAACATTCCAGATGAATCCTTCGGCCTCTGGAAATGAAGCAACTTCTCACCATCCGAACCCTAGCAGCATGCATCTCTCTGGAGGGGTTGGTACTCATCCTGCCAAAGGTAAGAGATTGCTTCTCTGAGCTTTGAAAAGTTACCTATTCTCCATTTAGCTCAACAAGGGTTCTTTAAAACTAAGATGTGCGCTCATTTGAATCACGTAAGTTTCTATCATTGAAAACCTTCTGAAACGAAGCAGGGCGGGTGCACTAAAGGAGATAAATGTACGTTTGCTCATACTCCAGAAGAATTGAGGTCAACTCCTGATTTGAAGAAAACGAAACTTTGTCAGCTCTACGAAAGCGGTATCTTAATTCGTTCTTTCTGGAGCGCTCAACGCATTTATATAGGGAAATGCACGATGGGAGAACACTGTTCATTTGCACATGGAGAGACCGAGCTTAAATCGACTCCAGATCTCTACAAAACCGCGCTTTGTCAATTATATATGAAGGGCAATTGCATCCATGGCGCAAAATGTCGATTCGCTCATGGTGAAAAAGAGCTCCGACCAATGTAAGGACGCATCATAAACCAGCGTGAAAGTTAATTGTTTCCTCTCCTTTATTTTGTAGGCCTCACAAGAGAGACTTCGGGCACAAAGGCTATCCGCCTATGAATCCCGTTGGAGGTCCTCCGGGCTACTACGGGCATCCATGGGGTAAAACTCTCGTTGAATTCGATAAGTTAATCTCTCTCTTTTTTTGCAAGATCCGTATGGTGCTGGTCCAAGAATGGGAATGCCGCCCTATGATCCTATGGCAATGATGCCGATGGACTACGGCTACATGCCAGGCTACTATCCTCCTCCTCAGTACTCTGCTCCTTACTACACTCCAAACATGCCGCCTCCTTACACTGGAACCACGCCCTACCCAGGTACCTACCCTCCTAACACGATGCCTGGAGGTCCATATTATCAGAATAACTACAGTGAATATTGATAGCTTATGAAACGTAAAGTTACGTGGGTTATTCTACCGAACTCAGCACTGTATTTATTAATTTGCTAGGAATTATTAAAATGAATTTAATTATTAATTTGAAATTTTCAATTTTTCAATGTGTTAATAGGTATATGTAGTAATAATAAAGGTAAGTTTTTTACGAAGCTCTCGAACTGAGGATGCTCGAACCATAAACCCGAAGAAAGATGACCAGGCGAAAACTTTCCCGGACTCTTTTATAACTGTAGTTACAGCAAACTAAACGAGATGAAGACTAAGTGAATAGTATATGAAGAGAGAATCCCATCACACCTGATAAACAGGGAGGATTTTGTAGAGAGAAACAACGAGCATCCAATACTTTGTAGATTTTGTCATTTCAAAGAATTTTTCGTTAGCGCTAATTCAAAATATTTGATCACATTGTGGACAGAAGCAATTTCTTTAGGATTAACATGTTTTTCTTACAATCTTCTATTGTCGAATAAAGCATTTGAAACACTCTCTCGAATTTTTGATTCTCCGGGTTTTCTGTCCTAAAAGTGATCCATCTAAGTTGTTTCATAATCACAACACTAGATTGTTGAAGTGATGGTAATCATGTAATTGTGGCTACCAATGTTTATAGCTGTTAAGAAGCTGGCGAGAGTCTCACTCTCTTTGCCAATAATTCCCAAATCGATACCTGTATAATAGGCGTTGGATAGTATTTTCTGCTCTTAAATGATGAATTATACTTGAAAGTTTATCCTTTTTATTGATATCATCACTTATCACATTGAAATTTCTTTCTTTAGATCTCTTGAATATTATCAAATTTGAGATTTCTCTTTTGCCGCGAAATAAAAATTGGCACAAGAGAAGGCTATTGAGAAATAAAATTGCTTGTAAAATGACGAATGATCGAAACTATAATTACTCCTCAGTGCTTCCAAAAGGAGTTAAGTAGAAGACAGGTTAGACTACAATGTCATTACACTATCCACCATACAGAAGAAAATCTTACTGTTGAGAAGTTCGACCTAAAACCTCTAGTTTTGAATGTTTAGAATTAATAGCATTAAATTCTCATATGAATGCTAGTCATTCTCATTTAATAATCATCGAAATATGATATACAATTAAAAGATGTCTCTTTCAAAGAGTATATGGGTAAATTTTCGAGATTCTGAAGATAAATCCTTATGAAATTGAAAAGCCACATCAACTCTCAAACGAGTTTATTAATGTAGTATCGAAATAAGGTATTTCTCAAAGAAATGTACCCACGATTTGTCTTGTAGTGGAATATGATTAAGTTACGGTTGCCGTTTCCGGAAATTACCTTGGATATTTTTTAAATTGTTTGAATGATTCTGATACGTTGATGACGTCAGGAAAAGAAAAATCCAACTTAAATACTCGCTCTTCGAATTGTGCATAGATAAAGAATAAAAAAACATGGTCGACCAAAAGAAACCAAAGAAAGACACTCCTGGTGAAGGTCTCTACGGCGTCGTTGCTGGAGACTCTGCGATTTCTACCGTTGGAATCGGTCGAGGACTCAACTACCGTGGATACAGCATCCAAGATCTTGCTGAGTTCGCTACTTTCGAAGAAGTCGCTCACCTCCTAATCAAAGGGACACTGCCAACTGAGTCTGAATTAACTGCCCTTCGCGCTGAGCTCTCAGAGCAAAGATATTTGCCTGAGGAATTGAAAGCTGTTCTTGAGTCCATCCCGAAAACAGCCCATCCAATGGACGTTATGAGAACAATCTCGTCTTATCTCGGGCTTATTGAACCTGAAACAAAGACTAACGACCATTACAAGGTCTCATTCAGACTCATTGCTATGTTTGGCCCAGCCATCGTGTATTGGTATCACTTTGCTCATTCTGGGCTCAGAATTGAGACCAGAACCAAGCCTGAAGATTCAGTTGCTCTCAATTTCCTCAAGATTCTCTTGTTGAAGGACGACATCGACCCATTGATCGTCAAGACCGTCGATGTGTCACTCATCTTATACGCCGAACACGACTTCAACGCTTCCACGTTCGCAGCGAGAGTCATTGTCTCCACTCGCTCTGATTTCTATTCGGCTATCACCGGAGCTATTGGAGCTCTGAGAGGACCACTCCACGGTGGAGCTAACGAGGCTGCGATGCACTTCCTTGGCGCGTTGAAAGATGTCAACCACGCTGAGCAAGTGCTCCAAGAGCATTTTAAGAAAAAGCAACTTATTATGGGCTTTGGTCACAGAATCTATAAGAAAGAAGATCCAAGAAGCTTGATTATTCAGCAATACTCAAGACAATTGAGCGAAAAGCCTTGGGGCAAACCAAACCTCTATAGAGTGTCCGAATACGTCGAGAGAAGAATGCTCGAGGAGAAGAAGATGTACCCAAATCTCGATTTTTACAGTGCCTCAGCTTACCATCAATGCGGAATCCCAACTGAGCTGTTCACTCCAATCTTCGTGATTTCAAGAACAACAGGATGGGGTGCTCACATCATTGAACAGAGAGGATCAACCAAATTGATTCGTCCTTCTTCCAACTATATAGGACCTAATAACCTTCCTTTCATAAACATTAAGGACAGAGTAAATCCGATTAAACCCAAGCTTTAGTCCATATTTAATAATTGATTGATATTTGACACAAGATAAAAAATACATAAAAATTTGAAGTCTTCTTACCAGTTACCTACAAAAACCCAAAAACTACAATAATTCGCTAAAAAAATAATTTACGTAGGATAGAGGTAGGCTTATAACGCAATTGAGATTGAAGGATATTCGAATGTAAAACTATGAAATTTTCTAAGATAATTATGCTGGTGATATTGAACGACTACAATGAATTTAGCTTAGCTTAGATGAGATCAATGATCTGCTGATCCATGAATGGGTTCAACAGTTAGCTCCTCATATTGGTCGTCACTGTTCATACTTTGGGTTGGGTGTAAGACTTTCAATTTGCAATGAGCGACAATAACTCTTGAGATTCCATAGGCAATCGAGTTCCATAGACCTTGAGATAAATAGAGTGGTGCAGTGATGAAATATAGCACATCTGGAGACGGGGACTTTGTGATTTGTTCTGATAGGTCTTTATAGAGTTTGGGTCCAATACACACGATGAGGATTAAAGGATAAAAGAACAAACCTCGAAGGTTTTCTTCTTTGTAGATTCGAGATCTGGTTATCATACAGTAAAATGTCAAGCAGATGAACACAGCGATAAGCGAAGGGACTGTGTTAACAAGGTAATTTCCATAGCCTGTAGCTCCCATATGATAGCATAGCCCAATACTGATTATTTCAGAATAATGAGTCACTACTGCAAGAATTCCGTTGTATAGTGCTACAAAAACTGAGATGCAAACGTAATAAAAGATGCAGTTCGTAGGGTCTCTACCTTTGTTTATTTGAATATAGAGGCTATGCGCAATGCAGCAAGACCAAGCAAAAGACCCTCCAAATCCAAAGTTTTTCCAGAAGGAAACAACTTGGCATAGGGTCGTATTGTCACCAAAGTCAACTGGTAAGAAAAGAGCTGCAATTGATGAAATGAAGTCCATTGTACTAATTCCAATCACCATAATTTTTTCATAGCCGATTGTTTTCCAATATGTTGCCAGCGAAATGTTGGTTATGCAGCCGATCGCGGAGAGAAGTGCGATACAAAAATCAATTTCTGTTATCAATCGCAGGTTGTACACAGAAACCAGAGTTTGATTCCACCAGGTAGGATCCATAAAAATTATCTTATTTAATCACTCATTCAGCTTTGGAATAATGAAGAATCAATTGGTTTTGACTTATCATTGCTATCAGCAAAGGAAGAGATGATAATTCTCTTGTTCTAACTCGTTGGTTGAAAGTTGTAGATATTTAGGGTCTATTCTTGAGATTGAAACTAATCAACTGAAGGTTCTAGCACAAAACAAAAAAAATCATTAGAAAATAAGAAAAACAATCCTAACTTTCTTTTCAAGAATGGCATGAGAATAGGCTTACGCGAAAACAAAGATCAAGAGGGTTCAAACTTTAAAACAATTGATTGCATTGAATGGAAGAAACTTTGGCATTTTAATACTGCTCAAAAATACAAGAACCGCAGTGCTCAGAGGGTTAATTAGATTCTAATTTATATGGTTTCTTTGTTGAAGCGAAAAAGCATAATGCAAATATTTTAAGCTGGCTTCTCTTGTTTATTGGTGGGTAATTCATGAGAAAAGCATTTTCATTTAGAAAAAACTTATCATTGCAATACTTTTAATGACGTGAAGCAACGCATCCGTAATTTCATGGGTATTTAAATCCTTTCTGGACAGAGTTTACTACTACAACACTATCGATTTTCGTTTTTATCAGAATACAACGAAAGACTTTAGTTTTAATAATACTCGAAATATGCCCTCAGATTTAGAAGTTCTCTATAACTTCGTGTCCGTAAAAATATTTTAGCTCAAATTCTAAGGCATAGTACTGTCAAGCTCCCGTAAAATGAAGCCGCCAATTAACAAATTTTTAACTATACAAGTTTAGCTTTCATAGCAATTAGAACTCTTGTAATATTTATTGAACACTAACAAAACCAAATTCAACTACTGACCTCATAGACTCAAATATTGTCATTCAATAAAATTGCAGCTCGCCATCTGAGGAGAAGAATCTTTGCTTACCTGTATTTCGCAATTCCTCTCTTTTGTTCGTGAATACCTTGTGAAAATAGGATCAAGAACTAATATTATTTCCCTCCGTTGGTCAGTTGCCAGAAAAAAAAGCGATACCAAATCCGAAAGTGAACCTGTAGTCTTCCAAGCCAAGTTGATTCTCTCAAGAAAAAAACAAAAGATAAGTACGTCTGAATGTGAAGCTCATTCTCATCGTTAATCTTCGAAAGTCCCCACCGTTAAAAAGTTAGAGAGAGCAAATGCCCACTTGGAACGACAGTATACGTATTTGGAAACACACACTACTACTTCTCGTCCTATATCTGCAAATACAAATGATGAACAAAATAGTGACAGACTTGAACTGTTCATTTTCTCAATATTTGCAACCATTCTGCCAACGCCTGTATGGATTATCCCATTTACTCTCTGGTGTGCCAAAAAATCAACAAAAATTTACTGTTCAGTACGTGAGGAACTGCTTCAAATTATAGAATTGGGCTTATTCCTGGAAGCAGATTTAATTGTGTTCTAAGCGACTGAGTTTATTTAGTAATAAATCAATTTCAAACTCAAAATTTAAATTAATGGAAGCTGATCTAATTTCTTGAGAGCAAAAAACTTCTTTTGCTAAGGAAGGGATGCAACTCTTAGCTTCGCTTTAAGTTCGTGCTGAACAGTAGGGATAAATTCAATTGATTATTAGAAAACTTATGGAAATGTTCAGTAGCCTGCACAAAGAAATTTATACTTTCATTCATCCTTGTCACTTCTAATACTGGCTTGATAACTTAAGCTATTTCTGGACATTTATTCAATTACTTAAGTTGAGGTTTAAGTCCTTCATATTGGATTCAAATTTTCTTTTTCGCTATGAAAGTTAGAACAGAGGCACAGTTAAAGCTCCTAATGTGATGACAAATTCATTTATAATATCGAGTAGCAATATCTTGACTCCCTATTGTGTCCAAAACAGCCAAATTACGGAGGAATTGCTGATTTGATGGGACCAAAGTAGCATGATGATATGCTTGTTTAATAGATCTCTCAGTGTGCTCCTTATTGGTTTATCAGGGACTTTTTACAGCGATGAAAGGCAAGTCGTTAGGAAGGAGATGAAAGATAGCCCACAAAATTCAATAATCGGTCATATCATTAGAAAATCATTGATATTAGCAAAATTTCAAGTCGCCTCTAATATTCTGCTTTACTAAATGCTTATGGAGATTGCTAGGCGCTGAGAGTCCACTGGAGCGCAAAATTTGGTTCAAATTCAACAAATTCAATCAATGGATTCATATGATAAATAATCTGTGTTTAAGGTCTTTCTCTTATATAACCTTGATCGTAGCACACTATTCACTGATAAGCTTGCGGAGAAAGGGGTAAATGTTGCTACAATGCACTGAAAATCGAAGAAATGCAAGGTTGATTGTCAGGCATTAGCTTTTAAATATAGAAATAGGAGAAGAAAATAAATAAATTAAGCACGTATTCATTTATGTAATGTATAGTTTTGCGGGCATATACTTAATTCTCAGATATTAAACGAACCTCTTTAAATACTCTGAAATTATAATTGATAAATACAAGTACGAAAACATTTCAAAAACTCCGAGGAGTAGAACAGGTAAAGATTGGGCACTCTCTCTGTCTGATCAATCCCTTTCTGCTGTGAAGCTAGGAGTGCATGACCAACACATTAAATTGATTGGTTATGACTCAGAATCTTTACGGCGGAGATGGATTTAGTTCACATCTGCAATGATGCATCGATCAATAGAACCTCTTTGGATTGCTCTGTTGGGTTCTCATCATGAGAGCTGGGTGAGGCTCATTTGTGTAATCGCGGACGCTATTTTGCAACGTTCTTAGTGTACAAATTTTATTCAGCAATCGCTTGAATGGAAAAGCCATATAATAATTCAACAAATCGTCAGTATCATGGCTAATAATTGATTGTATATTTTCCTATCTAGGTTTTCTTCAATAATGAATAAAGGTTAGTTCCGATACAATTTTTCGAGCTTGTGATTGCTTGAAAAAAATATATTTGAAGGAAATGACTTTCAATACCTCTAAAAGTCAAATTCTTTGAGTAGTTGTCGTCAAATCGTGCTTAACGCGTTTTTCTTTTGGTCAATATGATGAAAGTTATAGAACGGATGTAGTTCATTTTGTTGAAAATTTCTATGAGTTGCTTGATTGTATTTGACCCCTCAAATTCTTAGAAAAAAGTGGCAGTGTGTTGAAGGATACTGGTAATGGAGTTATCAATCTTTGCTCTCTGCAGCAGGTTCTTTCGTTTTTGAGATATATAGGAGTTTCTGTGTACTGAAAGTAACCCAAGAAAATGATAAACGAGTGAGTAATCATTATCGAGCAATCACTTGGTTTATGCCCCTTCTTTTAGATAGAATCGATTTAACTCAGCGCACGTGTTTCAAAAAAATATTCTAGTACTAAGATAGTAAAGGAGATAAACCTATGCCTTTGGCTAACAAATGATGATTGTGGAAGGCATTGTTTATGAGACCTAAAAATGAAATTATGTATTATTGTGTGCGGAACTTGATTTTTTATTCAGTTTCAAACTCTCCACCTGGGATCGAAAAATCATTATACATTTAAATCTCACGATAATTTTGATTTAATTTCCATGATTCAACAATTTAGTTTATATGCGAGAAAATTTTTTTATAAAATTCTCAGTTAAATAAATTTGCTATCTTGAAATTTAGAAAAGTTAGAGGTTTATATATCTGAGAAAAAATCGACTATCTTTGTTTCTGCTTATCTTATATTCATTTGCTCTTTTCATTACAATCATGCTCTCACAATTATGGAGACCGATTCTCGATATTCAATTGCTAATGCTTTTTCTCTTTTCGATAAATTTATTTTCATTTACCAAAGCATTGGAGCAGTTTGATAAGCCAATTAGGTTCAGTTCAATCTTTACCAAAGTAACATATGATGTTTCAACGAAGTTAGGAAAATAGAATAGTTATTAGCCATTCTAATATAGATATATATATTGTCTAGATACAAAAAGTTTTTCGAATATTGATATCAAAATTGCGTTAATAATTTCCACCCTAGGTGCCTTCATCCCAAAAAATCCTTCGAAATTGTTAGAAAATAATTCAATATCTTTGCAGCTCCCAGTTTTTTTAAGGTTTTTCTTCAAATTCTTTCTTGAAACCATGCTTCTCCAAAAATTTAGCATCTTCAATCTTCTCGTTTTCATCGGAGGTGAAGTACTGCTTTGTGTTTTTCATTCCAGCTTCCTTGAAGATCTTTTCTACTCTGGCAAGGTCTTTCATCGATTGCAATTGCATCCTCTTTGATCGTTCAGATTCTAATAATATAGAAAATTGTATTTACATATTCTTTCTAATTATCCAATTATTACCTTGCTCAATTAGAAGCGGTCGAGACGCAATCTTTTGATCCATCTCAGCTTTCATTTGATTATACTTCTCCTGATCGGCTTTTAGCTTCGCCCTCACCTGCTCTCTGATCCTTGCTGCTGCTTCTCCTTTCTCTTTTGATTTATCTACAAGTGCGGGTGATTGCTGAACGATTGGTTTCATCTAGGGAATTTTGTAGTTAGCATAACAGAGAAGTAAAATTTTAATTACGGTCATTCGTTTGGCTTCTCTTGCCTCTTGCTCTTTGATGAGCTGCTGTTGCCTTTTTTCTTTTTCTTCTCGTTCCTTCTTGCGGAGATCAGTAAGAGCAACCATTTTCATTGTTGTTGAAGGCTGAATTTTTGGCTGTGTATTTTTAAGTTTCTCAACTGCCTCAAATGGGTCTCTCTTCATTTCATCTTTAGTATGCTTTAAATATTGGTTTTCGATGTCCAGATATTCCCTTGTAACTACTCTCTATGAAGAATATTTACATGAGAGGTGAAGCGGCAAATAAAATTATACCCTGGCTTCTTGGAATGCAAATTCTTTGATTTGGGTGGTTCTTTTAGACATTTTTTTCTGATCAAGCACTGTCTGGAAACTCTTGTGGAGCTTTTCGAAATCAGGCACAGGCTTGGCGGAAAAAGAACGGTGTTTTGAAGATTCGAAGCTTTTGTGTTTTTCTTCAAGCTGTTCCCTCAGCAATTTTTCTCTCTAAAAGGGAATATTACATTACGAATCTCTCAAAGAAGTAACATACTCTTTCCTTCTCATGTTTGGCCATTCTAGGTGGCAGTGACGCTTTTACAAGATTTTCTTGAGCTCTTTTGCTCACTCTTTCTTTCCGAATAATATCTTCCTCCTCTTCCATCTTTTTCCACACATCAGTGACTTGACTCATCCTAATTTGATCAGATAGATTCAAATCATCCATTAGAAACATATAAAATCTTACTGAGGAATCGGATTTGCTTTGAATTTCACTTCGAATTCCTGGTTCAGAGGAGGCTCTTGCTTCTTTTTCTCAACGTACTTCTCGAAATCGCGAGCATAAAAACTGAAAGGCTTTTCTCTCATCCTCGTTATTGCAATCGAATTCTCTTTCACATGTCGTCTTTTCTCTTCTTGCTCTATCATCTTCTTCTCAAACCTATAAAAAATTAGAGACACTTCATAAAATGAAATGATTAATACAGAGGCTGAGTTGTGCTCAATGGAACCGATTTTGCTCTGAATCTATGCTTTATCAGGTTTTCAAGCTCCTCGTCTCTTTTTCTAATATCCTCCTCTAGTTTCCGTTCTCTAATCGACTTTGATCTCTTCTTCTCTCGAGTATCAAACTCAAAAGGCTCTGGAATCGAATATTTGAGACTCGTTGTATCTTTGTAGACAGCCCCAAATCTTTTATCAAGATATGGCGCCGTATTCGTCCTCGTCAGACTGTGTGACCCTCCTCTCTCCGAGCGCTTACTCTGGAAGGAGGTATTTAATCCGCCCTTCCTCTGCTGCTCTGCAGGAAGACTCTTTCTTCTCTGATCCTCATCAATATCATATTTCCAACGCGTCTTTGAAGGCGATAGGTCCACATTTCCTCCAGGAAGCTTGAACTCATACCCAACCTCTTTACTGTAAGTGTGGAATTCAGGATCCGAATCATAGCCATCTCTCTGGTGGTTATAATTGACTGTTTTTCCAATAGTCTGAGCTTCTTTGTCTTCAGGATCTCCTTTGAGAATGTAATCCAAGTTTGCTTTTTCAGTCTGTTCGGTTGCCCGCATCATCGATTTCGGTCTTCCTCGTCGGCTGAAAAACTCTAAAAAGTCTTGCCATTCAATATACTGATCTGCTTCTTCTTCCATGCGATCCAGGGTCTGGCCAACCGTCTCAGGCTCTAAGTCGAACTTCTGCGCTTTTTTTCGTCCTATTTGTCGTTTTAAATCATTATATCTCTCGTCTCTGCGAACCACCTCGAGAAATTCCATCAATTCAACGAAAACTAATCCCCAATGAAATTCAGTCAAGAAGGGCAAACTTACCTTCAGAGTGTTTCTCTAAAGCTTCGAAGATGTTTTTGAAATATTGCTCGACGTCGGGGGTAAGATCCAGATAATCTTGATCATCCTCTTCTTCAATTTCCTCGACAATCCTAAATTCATCAATATAATACTATTATCCCAACGGTTTTTTACCTCTTGCGGGTTTCCCCCTTCGTTGGAGAAGCAACTGGTATGTGATAATTCGTGAAATATTTCATAAACTGATTGAGTGAAATATACTCCTTGGCCTTTTTTTGATCTCCCTTAGCATTCTTCTCCTCTTGCTCTATCTGATTCAAGATACGCTCCAGAGGCAGTTTCTTATTGAGCTCTGGGATATGGACCGCAGGTTTATGCAGACTTCGAATAATTCGTACATCAGCCCTCACTTTAGTTAGCAACTCGGAGCGTTTGACTACCAAGTCACCATGACGATCTGCGTTTTCAAAAATTTCTTTTAAAGCATCGAGGATTTCTCTAGGAAGCAAGCAACTGCTTGGGCCGGCGTCTCTGTTAGAGCTCGAGCCTTGAGGAGATCTCGAGTGTTCGGAATACTGTTTCATCGTGTCGTCTGCTGTAGCGACTCTTTTTATGAGATCGCCGACGCCGGGGACTTTTAAAGTTTCATCTGCAAACTTCACCTTATGAGACGTCTTTGAGAAATCTTGGCTTGCTCCGCTGGATTTCTGCTTACTTAAGAATGACAGAAACTCATTAAAACTCATCGAGCCTCGCACTTTGGTTTGATAATTGAAAATATCGTTTCTGATGGTCGAAGGATTGAGTTCATATAGCTCGATTATTTCTGGACTCTTTTCGATGTAATTGAGTAGCTGGTCTTTCGAAACAGAGCCATTTTCATCCTATTACGAGACGAATTAGTTAGGGCCAGAGTCGGATAGATTTCTGCTACCTTTTGCATGATATTAAACACCCAGTGGAGTAATTTAATCTCACTTTCCGAAATCCTTTCATCTCCATATACCGCTTCGAGATCAGAAGCTTTTCTCGTCGAAACATCCATTTCAGAGCCTCTTTTGGCTGACTGAGCTCTTTTCGGTTCCGGTTTCTTCGTCTGGGCTTTCACATCAACACTTTGATTGACTTCTTCTCCCCAAATTGGCTTGCTCTTTTTCTCTGCGCTAGGTCTCGTGGTTTTCTTCTCATTATCAACAATATTCCCTGCATCCCACTTATTCGGCGAGACCGCTCTGTTTCTGTTCGGCGAGGTAGGGCGATATCGATCGAAATCTTTCGGTTTCTCTATGTTTGGAGGAGAGTTCTCACGGGCCTCCATAATCTCTTTCTTGTGCTCCAAGTACTGAGCAAACTTCTCATTATAGCTTCTTCTCTGCTCTTCTTTGTTCACTCTGACTTTTTTCGGGGCAGTTCTTCTGAACGGGATTCTTTCCGCAATTCCTCCACGGTCTCCGACGACAATAGGCTGGTGCTCAAAACTTTTATTCGTAGTGGAATCAAGTGCACGCACTCCTGCTGAAACTGTTTTCACTGACCCTCGCTCTCGTAAAGGAGTATAAGTTTCTATTGCTTTGGCCCTAAGTTGTTTTTCCATATATTTCTGTTCAATTTCTTTCATTCGTTCTTCATGAACTCTCTAGAATTCGACGGAGTTAACAAAAGAAGTTGAAAATCAATTCGAGTACCTTCAAAGCCAAAACGTTCTCTAGAGTTGGCTTTTCTAAGCTCGAGATATGATGGACGAATTTTTGTATTCTATCGGGATCCTCATGCAAAACTATATGCTCGTCTTCCAGAGCCTGTTGCTCCATCATTTGCCTTAGAAAACAATGAATGTTTTAAAATTGAGTTGAATGTGATACCTTTCAAGCTCTTGTCTCATCATTTCTTCTTGTCTATCTTGAATATTATCGTTTTTCATCTGAAGCTTTTGAATTTCTTTTTCGAGATTCTCTATCACGCTTCTTTGAACGTCTTTCTTGCCTCCAACAAAACCTCCAGTAGCCATGAAGTTTTGAGTCTTTGAAAGTTCTGCCAGCTGCTCTGTTTCAGGGTTGGTAATACCCATCATGTCGAAGATTTTGTCCTTGGTTAGCGTGCCAGGCGTAACTCCAGCTGTTGATGGACGCTTTGTAGATTGCGATTTTCGGGGCTGCTCTTTTGTTTCTTTTGGTCTTTGATTCAATTTGGCCATTTGAATGGATTTTGGTACGGTTGGCTTTCTGAATTCAGGAACTTCTCGCTCTGGCTGCTCGATGGATTCGTCAAGCGCGTAGCTTTTGTTTTTTGAAGCATCGTTTTTGCCTGGTCTGGCCGGTTCGAGTTTTGTGCCAGAAACTGAGAATTGGGGTTCTGAGTAAGAAAAATGAATAAAGAGGAGAGGAAGAAGAATGAATACGTGTAGAACCGATATCTCTGGAACTAACGGAAGCAACTCTTGGACCTCTTAGAGACATAAGTAGTGAGAATAATTTTTTCTTATATGCTCGTTAGATTAAGAATTGTTATTTACGATTTGAAAATTAAAAAACGAGAGCAGTTTTAAAATTCGTAAATTACAGATATGTATGCAACATTATTAGAGATGTGCAAATTTGAGACTATTGTCTACTTTTCAATATTAAGTTTTATTCGAGATATAAAAGACCAAGCCACTACTCTAAAAGGTCCGAAAGCTTGGCCTTTTCAACGCTCTTTTTTGTTGAGTGTATCAAACAGAGGATGTTGAATTTTTGACTGTAACTATAGTGCTCTCATATAGTAAATGATAAAGGATAAGCTCAAAACGCTTAATTCATACTGATTTCGAGTTTGATGTTTAGACTTGTGTTTAGAGTGCTGCTTAAGTATATTGTCTTTTGATTTCTTGACGATCTAATTTCAGCTTTCAAATAATTTGATCGATCGAAATATCTTTTCGAACATAAAGTTCTGTTTCTTTGAGAAAAGCCTTTATCAGTAATAAATCTTTTGAACGTATTAACAATCCCTCTAGCATAAGTTTTCACTCGCAATGCGCTTTATTATTTCGATAATTATGTGAATCTGTCACAAACTTGGGTGCTATTCCAGAACATGTATGTTCATCATCTCTGAGAACATAAGCGAAATTATTTTTTCGTCTAAAATCGCAATTTCGTTTTCTATATTCTTATCATTTGTTTGATGATTTGCTATATTATAGACTCAGCAAACTCAATATAACACCCAATTATTTCATTATCAATGCAAACTCCAAAATTTATAATCAAATCAATGAAACTCGATATTCTTTCAAAACAAAGGTCTCCTTCCTGAATATGAGCACTCGACTTTAGATAGGGATCTTCAATGTTCACCATTATGACTACTAAATTGTTTTCATCACTGGAACCATTTGATTCGAAATAGATTTCATATTCTCTTGACAAGTTGGACATCCAAATTTCTTCTTTTTATTAAATTGCGCGTAGCAGTCCTAGAAAACATTAAATCCAGTGAGAAAAGATGTCTTACAATATGAAATTTATGTGAGCATTTCAATGTGCGGACTTGAGGAAATTTGAGAGCTTTTTTACAAATTTCACAATTTAATGAAGCCTTTGAGGAACTTTCGGAATTCATTGAAAGGCTCGGCACATTAGTTCCCTTGGAGATAGGAGTAGTTGTTTGTTCCTGGGTTTTGTTAGCTTCTTTCATTAAATGCAGATTTGCTTTGATTTGAATTCCCTGGCTCGGTTTTGCTTTCTTTACCTGAGAAGCAGCAAGTGGTGAAATGTTCTCTTTCTCGACGCTTTTTGCAATCTCATCTCTGCTTCTTTTTTGTGAAACAATCGGTTTGAGGCTATTTGATACTGAAATTGACTTTGGAGCGGCTGTGAGGGGTTTATTGCTATTTTGAGCAACTTGCGTGTTGAACGAACCCAATGCACTTGGCTTCACTATGGTGGAGCCTAGGTTATTCTTTTTTGGTAGCTGTGATATTTGGTTTTGACCGTTTAAGCTCGAAAGATGGCTGCTTGTTTTGGGTTTAAATTGAGCATTCAATTGGAAATTTTGCTTGTGAGCGTTTTGTCTTACGACGGTGGGATGAGATTTTGCTTTCTCTTGATTTTCAAGCTGATTGCTAAGTTTCTTTATATCTTTGCCGAGGGTCGGATTGGCTGTTACTGTGGAATTGCTAAACAAATCCGTTTAGAACGAGGATATAGAAGAATTTAACAAACATTTCGTCAAGATCGCATTTGATAAGCGGCTCATCGTGTGTCAATAAAGCCTCATCTCCGAAATCAAGGTCATAATCATATTTTGCATCCAACTCTTCCTCTTCGTTCGGAATATTTGAGGATTCAAAACGAGTATTGCTGGTTTCAGCTTTAAGCAAATTATCCAAGCAGAGCTGGAATCAATAAGTCAATAAGTATGAATTCTACGATTACTTGTGGTGTTTTGCTGTTGTCCGCTCTTTGTTGAGAGCATTTCTGGACTGTATCCCCGCTTTTCAGTCCTGTTAGATTCCTTTCCCGGCTGTAAGGATTCGGACTGCATGCAATATGTTTTCTCTCTATACTGAATAAGTCAACAGTTTCATTGAAAACAGCTTCGCTCTCAAGATTTTGCAGAAGGTTAGGACTTGCCTTGCCTTCATTGTTCTCACTCAAGAGAGAAAGTCGAGAAAGACTCTGTGCACTAGCATTCATAACTCGATTCTGTAAAGTAGGCAAAGGAGATTGATGATCCAAAGCCTTAAATCCAGTGAAATTTAGAGGGCTGAAATGAACTAATGACTTTATCTCCTTCTGTTCGGATTTACAAAAGTTTGATTGAGCAACCCTTTCATTGTTGTATTGACTAAAATGCTTTTGATGACTTGTAGCTTCGTTCTTTAATGATTGATCTCCTATGAAAGTATCCTCATGCAATGTTTTTTGCGATGACAACGCTGATTGATCGCTAACTTTCTTTGCAGATATAAGACTGAAATCAGCTGGATCGGTAAGGTCTTTTAATGGAGATTCCATGTTTCCTCTGCATTTTTCGGGTTGGAAGAATTCTAAGATTTCCAATTCAATGTCTTGTCTAGAAGCTAAGAGACTGTCCATCAAATTCTCAATGTTGCCAATAAATATTTAAATTGAAATCTTTCAAGCAGTTGAATTTAAATTTGATTTAATAAGCGCGGATTCTCACTCAGATATAGATATTCTTTGAAATACAAAGACTTTGTTATTATAGTCATCAATGCATGCTCAAAGTATTGAAAACTATTTCCACCATAATACAACTCTAATTATGCTAACTGAACTCAAAGCCTGGGCTCAATTAGCAGACTGTCAGTCCTTTCTTCTAGCCTACGAGTACGGCATGCCTCATCACATTGACTGAATTGATTTCATGTATCTCTCATTGATATTAACATAAAATATAGCGAGTATTCATTGTACAGGAACAGCACATCAAAATAATCAAGTGAACCATTAGACCTCGTTATTAAAAAATTATTTTTCTGTGGCTTGGTTCAATTTTTTATATTTTTGCTCAAGTTCTTCCAGCGTGAGCATCGGTTTATCCGCTGGTGCTAGATCATTGAAATCTAAATCAAAGTCACCTATTCCGCCGACTTCACTCGAAGAGGATTCGTTATGTCTATCATAGCTGCCTCCTCTGTACTTGCTGCTCATTGAATTAGACTTCTGTTCTTCTCTTTGTTGTGTATTGAAAAATTTCGCCTGTTGCTCTGGTATCCTTCCGCCAAGAGCTGGCACACATTTCTCCGAGCAGTACCAGGAACCTCGACTGAGAGTTCCTGATTCTTTGAAGAAAGCGTTCGTACAGCAAGAATTAGCACAACGAAGCTATTAGCAGAAAATAATGAAATTATCATCTAAGCAAGTCCGATTAAAATAAGTTACTTGATTATCCTTCTTAAAGGTTTGCAAGCAATCTTTGCTGCAAAAAACTCTCTTTTCGTCAATTTTCTCAGCTTTCTCTTCTAAAAACATCTTGTAGCACTGCCAGCAGCTGATTTTTTCACCTATTTGAGATGCTCTCATCCTATATTTTCAAAAGTCAAGTTTATAACTGAATTTGTCACTTACTCAGCAAACATATCCGTTCCTGCATCCGATTGGGATGGATAGTCTCCCATCGACCAAAGCGTATCACCGCCCCCACCGAATAAGAAACTCTTTCCATCGTTGACTGTACCTGTTGAATTGCTCTCGGGTAATTTCTTTGGTAATTTTTTCAGCGAGATATGCTTCACGCCCTCTTGGGGTTTTTCAGCTCGTTTCGGCTCTGTTCCATCATCAAACCTCACTGTTTTGCCTTTGCTCTCTAGTTTATCAGTCGCTGAAGGTTTGATAACTCCATTCGTTTCGTTGGTTTCAGTGGGAGGGTTTTTGCCTTTACGCCATTCGAGAAGGGCCTCTAAGAATGACTGGTGGCTCTCCTTCTCATCAAAGTGACCATTGAGCAAGCTTCCAGGTCCATCATCAGTTCCTACTCCAATCCCATCGCTCATTTCTGTCATTCCTCCTGCAGGTTTCTTTGATGGCGCTGTTATTTGGAACTCAGTTTGTGCGCTGAATGCGTTGTTTTGTTTCCTGGGTTCTTTTATCACCAAATTTTTCTTCTGAGGGCTGTCTCTAACTGTAGAACTCATGCCAATATGTGTTTTAGATTCTGCTGCGATTTTCTCTATTTTTTTCGTAATTTTTATCTGATGGCCAGGTGGGATCTTCTTTTCTTCAAAAAATTTTGAATCGACCTCTATTTTTGCAAATGTGAGCAATTGGGAAGGTAATTCGTTAAAAAATTACGCATCAGAGTCTCTAAATCATCAAATCCGTTATCTTTGAAAACTGAAATATATTGCGGGAGTTTGAGTTCTTCGAAGAAAACATCGACTTCGTCGTTTTCTAATACATTTCTGATTAAAGCAACAACGGTTTTCAATATTCAAACCTTTTTGGCTCTGTATCGCTTTCTTTAGATTAAACTCAACAGCCGAAGTTTCAACCTTTGGAATCAATTTCTCGTTTAGTAGAATTGAGTTTTCAGATCTTGGTGTAGAGGATTGTGATGATTGTCTTTTCATCTGAGTGGGAGTAGGAATTCTCCTTTTTTCTGATACTTTCGATCTGAAACTCGTATCTGTAGACAAAACTTGCCCCAACAACATTTTCTTAGGCTCAGTTACTTAATACGCCAGTTAGCCAATATGATACAATAAAATTAGGTGATTACCAGGATTCGGAGTGGTATTAGACAAATTTTCTTTGTTAGTCTTTGCACTGCCCACTGTTCTGACTTTGCCTTCAAGGACGGCTTTTCCATAGTCTAGATAATGAGATTTCATTTTGAAATAATCCATAGATTAGTCAGTTACTTTTAATTGGGGCATTTTCTGCTGCTGCTCGCCATCGGGTGCCACCTGTCGACCTTTCCGAACGATTAATGAAAGAAAGTACATTATATACCCAAGAGACTCTCTTTTGGCTTGTTCGTTAGCCATGAACTCTCTCAAATCTTTAAGTTTAGCTTCCTGGCAAAAAGCTTCGATGATATATAACTTAGATCGATTTACCATTATTTTGGTCTCCTCTTCAAGCAAGGCGGAGGGCGGGTTATTATTTTTCCTTAGACTGCAATGTTAACAAACTGGAAAGGACATTGGCTACTTAGGTGGGTTGGACTTGCCTCTGTTTGGAATGTTAACTTTCGTTCTCATGTTGAAATTTGAAAGCAATAAAACTGATGAAAATAATAATTTAAAATACACGAATTAACAAATTTTCGATCTAAGTTGGCTCTTCTTGCTCCAGAAAGTTTTTCTGGCGTGATGATCCGGGCAACAATCTTTGTTTTCTTTGTCACTTAATTGCCTAGCTCAAAATCAAAACAAAGAGATAGACCCAAAAAATTGTGTTGAAGCCATTTATTAGAGCACCTGAAGAGTTGTTTGCATTGTTTATCACGCAAAGGAATCAGTAATGAAACCAGAAACGTCAAGAATCTATTGAGACAAAGCATTTGGTGTCGATTTTCGAAAATAGGGCAGGAGTTGATTCAAGTTTTTAGCTATCCTGTTACATTATCCAACACACTTCATATTTAATGTAAATTTTAGTATCAAATTGATCAGAATTATTGATTCAAGAGACTAACTCCAATATTGAGTTTCGTGAACGAAATCTATGGAGACAGCCAGCACTGAGCAAACCCATAACTTATCACCTGTTCTTACGGTAGCAGTCACCTTAAGCTTCATCTCGGCAGTAGCTGTACTTATTGTAATATATTGGCTCAAGATTCAAAATAAATTGACCATTTATCTCAACTTCCTCTTCTTGACGAGCGCGCTATTTTCTGGAGTCTCTCTTATTGTTGTAATTTTACCGAAAGGCGTTCCTAACGAGTCAGTATGCAGCGTTCTTACCTTTCTGAGGATGCATCTTTCAAACCTCACTATCTATTGGACAACATCGTTTGCTTTTTCTTTGTATATCCTCGTGGTAAGAGAAGAAGATCCACTCGACTACCGGAATCGTCACTTGATCATTGGGAATGCTCTCAGTCTTTTGGTTTCAGTGCCTCCTTTATTTTACAACGGATATGGTGTCACAAATTACGCCATTTGTGGGTTTAGTGACAAATTGTCAATTACGGGCAGTTCGGTCACGAGGATTTACACCCAATATGCTTCTATGGCAATTAGTTTTGTGGTTGTTGGAGCTTATTTTCGAGGTATAGTGAGATACCTTCAGTCATTTGAAGACAATGAAAGATATAGAGTACAAATCAGAAGCACGGCCAAGCAGTTTCTTCCTTATCAATTGATTATTTTTGTTTGCGGATTTCCTGGATTTGTTGCAGAAATTGTGAGAATGAGCACCGGAAAAGAGTTGGAGCTGCTACAAGAAGTTGTTTTTCTATTATTTCGGCTGAATGGCTTCTTCAACGCACTCGTGTATGTGTTCACAAAATCAGTAAGGCAGGCTGTGGTTGAAAAAATAAAGGGAGGAGAGAGCATTCAAGAAGCAAGTCTTAGTATGTCTCTCCAGAAAACTGTGACTGAAACTGAAGAGCAACATTTTTTAATCTAGTATTGATGAATTATACTCAAGTTCGTATTTCATCTCACATTTATTATAGAAATGACGAGTTATTATTAGTCGATTTTGGCTTGCTTGAACAAACTTAATCATCAATTTTATTTACATCCGAGAAATATGAAAATCACGAACAAAAACAGTCCGTTATTGGTCTGAGAACGAGAAGTGACTTCGACTTAATAAGTACTGAAGCCTCTAAATTATTTTTAGTTTCGAAAACACAGGTTGAGATATCTTGAACGACTATGTGAATTTTGAGAATTGATAAAGTTGTAAAATTGTAGCTCTTGCAGCAATCTAACTATGAGGAGACTCGTATCTTAGGGTCGCCTTTTCAGATACACATTTTTCACTATCTACTAATCATATAAGTAGAAAACTCTGGCCTTTAATACTTCATCACTGAAATGATTCTAAAATCAAGGAACAAGATGCTCACTTAAGGAGAGCCAGAGGTATTCTGTTCACTAGTTTTTGATTGAATAGAAGGTGAAATTATCGAAAAGAACTTTTTTGTGAACATTCTCCCTATATTGGGTCCTCTTCTCCTCTTGTAATTTCTGGCTTGCTCTCAAGCAGATCGTTTGAATAAATTTTTCTGTTTGTTAAAGGGTTCCTTTAGATTTGAATCTGCAGTTCGAATTACATACTATAACAAACTGTAGTAATGGTTCAGATATAGTAAAGATATTTGTCAAGTTTTATAGAAGGCAGCACCATGGTCGACTTTGCTGCTACTGCTGATGGAATTATTTGAAGTTTGGGATAGAATATGGTTTCGAGTGAGGTCTGCCTCTAAACAGATCCCTATCATTATGGGAAATTAAAATAGAGTTACAGATAAGCCTACCTTCTCCATAGTGAATTCGGGGTATTTTCCTTGCCGCTAAAATTATAATAGTTTGATAAAATTTTATCTTCGACTCGAGATTTAAAAAGCAATGTTTTCAGCTAGGGGTCTCTTTTCACTATTGTGTCTCTGTGGCTTACTCGCTGGTATATATGGCCAGTTCTGATCTATGGCTTCACTTAAATTTTATTATCTTCTTAGTAAGCTTCTGCCAGACCGAATATTATGTAGATGCTCAAAAAGGTGAAGATTCAATGAAGATGTGCTCAAAAGAAAAACCCTACAAGACCCTTACACACGCATTCTACAGATCGGCAGGAAATCCAGGAATAATCTACGTTAGAGAAAGTCAAATATTCTCAGACCTTGAATCTGAAACTATCAAAGTGTCTCAAAATCTCACAATAAAGTATATATGCCCAATAGGCCCATCACAGTAGTAATAATTCATTAGGTGCTGGACAAATGAGACAGAATTTATATCGCCAGAATCTTATGCGACTATTTTAATTGGTCAACCGAATATTTCATTCTTTGTGGAAGCTGCTTTACAATTTGAGGGCATACGCTTCCAGAAATCAGTCAATGATTCAGTTCCAGTCTTTATTAACATTACTTCAAATGCGACGCTGATTTTATCAGTAATGACTTTTCTCGAGATATTATGGTTTATTTGGAATCGATTTTATAAAGAATGGCGAAATTAGCGACTACTCATTCGATGGAAGTGAATCGTTTATCTCAAGTGGAGTGAATTCATTGATCAGTATCACAAATACAACTTTTAGCGGATTGGAACTCAAATCATCTTCTATTCTCAAGTCTGTTAGTGGCAATTTGGTAATGAATGGTGTTTCAGTGAAGTAAATAAGAACATAATTTCTATGACCTCAGCTTACTTATTCTTTTAGAAATTGCATTTTTAATGGCTCTTCGGCATTCGATTTCAATGGAACCTTTATTTTTGACCTTTGCAATTCAACATTCGAATTGAATCAGATATATGGTGATAATCCGATTTTTATGCTGACCACTGAAACAAAAGTGCCCCTCAGAATTGATTCAATTAAAGTGATAGTAAACAAATACTCATTCTCCGAGCATTTTGGAGCCTTACTTTCTGCCATTGTTAGAATAACACTGGTTTGTTACTGGGTACAGAAGATGTGTATATGAAAGTGTTTTTGTCCTTGAATAGTCAAGGATTCGCAGAGTATATTGTTTTCCTGAATATTGAACGAACTAATATCATCTTAATAAGGTTGCTTTTATCAAACTCCACCTTCGCAAATAATTCCGTTGTGAATGGAACTTCTGGCTTAATAGTTTCTGGGAAACGATTTGAAGTTTCAAGTATTTGATCATGATTTCTTGTTTTTTGTTTAACTAGAGAATCTCTAGATTGCAATTTCACTAATAATGGTGGTGACCTCAGCTCCCCTAACGGAACCAACCTTGAAGGAACTGGGGTTCTCACTATCCACTCCTCAATTGTGATCGTGCGAAATTCGAGCTTTATTTCTAATAGTCATAGCTTTGGAGGCGCTATCTATTTCCAGGGTAACTCGGACCTGGCAATAGTCGGATCAAATTTCACACAAAATAAAGCGTTCTTGGGAGGCTCAATTTATGTCCAGAAAGTGGACTTTAAGCAGATGAGCATACAGATAATGGATTGTACTTTTAGTAATAACTCAGTGAACGGGTTTAGGCCATATATGTCTATTGAATATTTTGGTGGTTTGGGAGGAGTCTTGTGCTTTGATCTCTCAGGCAGTGCCAATCAAACAAATATCTTGGTTTCAAGAAACATTTTCATTGGAAATAACGCTAGCTACACAGAGGGCGCAGGAGGCACGCTTTATGGGTTTGGAGGGGCAATTTATATTCGATCAGGAGGGTATTTCGCACTCACCGACAACATTTTTCAAGCAAATCAAGCAGATACGATTGGAGGTTGTGTGTATTGCGTAGGCAGTTCTCAGTTCTCATCAAAGGGAAATACCTTTGCACAAAATGGTTTTATGAAGGGGAGTTTTATGGAAGCGAAAGGAGGCGCAGTTGCAGTTGAGAACACCAATTATATCGACGAAAATAATACTTATACCAGTAAACACTCTCCTTCTGTCAGATTGTTGAAATTTTATATTTAGGAAACAGGGCTAAGGTTGGGGGCGCTCTTTTCGCTCGAAATGGAAACTTTTCATTAAACAATACTCGCTTTGAAGCCAATTCTGCTGAAGATCGTGGTGGGTGTTTAGATGCCTGGGTTTACAAGTTTACGATCACAAATTCAACTTTCTCAGTAATCATAATCTTTCTTCACTCGTATTAATTTCATGACTAGCGTTGCAGATCGTATTATTTTGCAGGAGTATTATATCTCACATCAGAGTTGGCGGAAATCCAAGACACAGTCTTTGAGCATTCGGAATCTAAAGAACATCTAATATACATCGCAGAAGCAGATTACGATCATCTAACTGTGGAACATGTGAAGATTCTAAGGTGCCTCTTCTTGCACAACAGTGTCGAAAGCAGTCTGATAAAACTCTATGATTCAAATCCTACAATTAAAGACTGCCAATTCACAAGCACAAAGGGTAAAATCTTTGAGTTACTGGAAGCTAGAGGAGCGACGATCGAGAAAATATCTGTTGTTGGCACAACTTGTAATCGCGGTTCGGGATGCTTTCTGGAGATTTCAGGCAGGGCACTGTTCCAGCCAAACATGGGTTTGTCTTTAAATAATGTGACTATCGTCAATATGACAATGTCTCCTGAATCGTCTGCAATAAATTTGAACTCTGTAATAAAGTTCATTATCCAAAATATTAGATTGTCTAACGTCTCTGGGTCAGTGCAAGGCGCTTGCTTGGCAGTGGCAAATTCTCAGGATGGTTTTTTTCAAAGCACAATTGCTAATTTTATAGCTGAGAATATTTCCTCTGGCTGCATCGATTTACAAAGCTCTACGAACATTGTCATTAGTAATTTTTCTGTAAACAATCTCAACCTGAGAAAATTGGATAGGCAGAAGTTGCCAGATAGTGCCATACGTATATCAAATTGTTTCAAAATTTATTTGCTGAATGGGGAACTTCGAAACAATGAGGCACAGCTAGGTGGAGCGATATTTATCAAAAAAGCCACCGGACAAATCAATAATGTGTCTTTTTTCAACAATACAGCAATGCAAGGAGGCGGTCTGTATGCTGAAGATAGTCACCTTCAATTCTCGAACCTAACTTTTACAGACAATTATGCGAATCTTGCTGGAGGGGGCGCATATTTTGAACAGATGAAGAGCCTTACTTTGAATAATATCACATTTCGAAATAACAAAGGACTTGAAAGAAATTCTTCGTTGATAGCCAACAGCTCAAAGGGAGGTGCTATTTACTACTCTTGTGAGCAGGAAAATAATCCATGCAAACCTAATTTCGAAGGTTATTTAGTCGTTACTAATAACTCGGCTGATATCGGAGGTGGAGTTTACTATGATAAGCGTATTTTTTACCCCTCCGTCGGTAGCATTTTTTCTCAGAACTCAGCAGCCAGATATGGTCCCAACTTCGCTTCATCCCCAATTCAAATCTTATACTCAAAAGATATGGAAAATGTGACCAATACTTTAATCCAAATCTTTGACGAGAAAAAAGAAATC
>ENA-UOTX01000365-UOTX01000365.1-compost-metagenome-genome-assembly--contig:-NODE-365-length-49375-cov-7.657897_pt1 | contig 49375 bp, 24 predicted proteins | sample MGYA00238143_ERZ746982 | MGnify/ENA primary metagenome ERZ746982 (study PRJEB28758, sample SAMN06268862) | compost metagenome | isolation source: single cell | place: USA: California, Emeryville, Joint... | reverse complement strand
GAGATCAAGATTTGCATGATATCATCAACGGTAAGTGGTTTCTCTTCCTGCTGTTGCTGTTCTTCTTCTTCGTGTTCACTTCCATCGCTGTCGTCGTAGTCGTACATGGTTAGTATAAGGCTTTTTGTTTGGAAGTTTTATTGCGACTCCGTCTGCTCCCAGGAGATAATTTTTGAAATATTAATCTGTAACTTGCTATTGGAAGAAACACTGGAGTGTGCTAATTCAAAAAATGGATCCAGGATAAAAATTTATATTTTGTGCTGCCTAAGATCATCTTTCAGTATTATAAACAGTAGCAAAGTTTATCTGCTAATTTGATTACTTGTCGTTGCTCTCGCCCTTTTTTATCTCATATCTTTTCTTATGAAAGTAAATTTGAAATAGATCAATGGAATAAATGAGATTGTCATCAAGGCTGAGAATTACGACGTGAATCATCAGAAATCCTTGCTGGTGTTTTAAGAGACTGTTGGGACTTTTCCTAGCATGGAATCTTCCTTTTTCTTGATATAATCCTTTCTAGAATAACTGTGTCTCTAACCTCTATTTTGAAAGAGTTTGAAAATTTGATCAAATAATTTGACCCGACAAGATTGTTTGAGATGAGAAAGGCCGGTTAGCCAGACTGTTGTATGTAACATTCAAAATTCGGTAATTGATTTGAAAATACTCGGATATTTCGGTGTGAGATATGAATGTCTTCAAGAGGTCGGACGCAATTTCTTATTGAAATACACCTACCATTAAGGATATTTCTTTTGGTACTTAAGGATCAGAAAACGACGAATTTCCTCATTTTCACTAATTCTGCTCTCAGTACAATCGAACTTAGACTTTTGGTATTCAGAAGCATCTTTCTATATCCTAAATACCCCAACTCATAATACATGATGTAAGAATCCATGAGTCCAAAAAATAAAATAATATTTTATATTCACTACGGAGCCAGCAATTACCAAACTTTCAAAACTTCATTATCACCTAGCTTCCATCGAGATCTATTCGCTCAACTTTTAGAGGAGGACTAGATGCAGCATTTGAGAGCTGAAACTATGTTTGGAATGAACTTTTTAGCATCATAATTCATAGAAAAGTCATTCAAAAATAATTTGTCACTCTCGGTCTTTAGAACTAATTCATACAATCTCAGCGAATCTCTTCGAGTTATGCCTAAAGCTAGCAATCAGAACGCACAGCTCACGAATACTCATTTTCAATAATTATATAGTTAAATAAATTAAATTTTTAATTCCTTTGGAACTCGTATCTTAATTCATTAAAAATGAGTTATCCATCTCCCAAAAGATTGCTAGACTCTTCTCTTTCCGAATACCCACCAAAGAATGGAAAACTCGGAGACCGAGAACTAATTGACACTTTGTTTGAAAAACCAACCCATAGAGTAATTAAAACCCCTCAGCATAGCATGTCGCAGCAATTCGAAAGTGGCAAGTACAACAGCTGGCTAGCAAATCAATCCTTTGACAATTTTAACAACATGCAAACTAACGGATTTTCTTTCCAGGATCTTGATACTACCCAACCAGTCAGCGTTCTAAAAACACCTACTCGAAGTCGTCAAAATACCCATAGGTCGCGTAATCTCAGCGTCAGCTTTGATTTACCTCCAAAAGAAGAATCACCTGAGAAAAAAGCTCTCAAGATGATTGCAGCTTCTTCGATATCACAAATCCTAAAATTCGCTTTACTGCGTTTCATAAACAGCGGCTTCAAGCACATTCAAGAAGAAAGCATCCGAGAGAGAATCAACCAACATTGGGAGGGTGTCATGGCAACTGGTGGACCTCAACCGAATCAATTTATGAGCATAAAAATCAAAGCGCGTATTATTTGGGCCTTATATCGAAACAGACCGAAGCTAACTATCAACAGCGCGTTTTATCGCTGGAAAGTGCTAGCAGATCCGATCCTCGTGAAAGAGGTCGTCGATAGATTCGCGCTTTACTCGAAGATTAATATGACTGTTGCGCTCTGGCGTATGAAGAGTATTCTGACAAGCAGATCAAAGGAGGAAGCTATGCGCAGGAGGCTACTCAGGCAAAGGAAGGCTACGAAAATCCTCCAGGCGATTCTCAATAAAATAGTTTTTAGGAACCTCACAGTCGGATTTGGGGGCATAAAGGAATATATATACCTCATGAAATTCATGAAGCAGCTGCTGGATAATATATCGAAGAATTTTCGAATGACAAAACAGCAGGCCTTCGACCGATGGCTTTATTCGAGCAATAAGCTCACTGAGGAAGAACAACGAAAAAGGCTGATTCGTGTGCTAGGCTGTTCAGTTGATCTCGTGAAAAAGGCTTTTAACAAGTGGCGAAATGAAACGATCTTTGAGAGGTTGCGCAAGATTAAAACAGGCGGTGTGGGAGCCCCGAAAATTTATAGAATACTGAATGATATACTCAGAAGAAACTTAAAGGGCGCTTTTGATGCAATGGCAGAAGATTATCTGTTGCATAAAGGAGACATGGAGTGGCAAAATCGTAATGCGAAGAATTATAAAAAAGGGATAAAACTTATGGAACTTCTTCTGAATAGTCTTGAAAAAAGACAGCTGAAATATGCGTTGATGATGCTGAAGGACAGTGTGTCTGAAGAGCAGTATTCTAAAATGAAGGTCGTGCAAAGACTGATCTTCCGAAATAATCTTCGTATGCGAGACGCGTTAAAGATATGGAAAAACGCATGCGTGCTGGGCAATATTATTAGAACGAATAATCTGACTCGAAATCTCTTTAATATCGCGAGCGGATCGTTGGCGTCGAACACAGCGCTGCTGTTCAAGATTGAGAAAGAGAACAAAAAGAAATCAGCTTTGAAGTAAATTTTTCGATGCTAACTATTGCCTTACGTAATTGTTTCACCAAGGCTTCTAGTCTATTCTACGAATAATAAACTACTGCAAGCGCTGTTGACTTGGAGAGCAAACTGTAATGTGAAGCACATAACCTCACAGCACGAAAGGTAAGGGCGGGCTATTAATGCACTAAGCCAAATTTTTCTTTTTACTAGGCTCAGAAACGCAACGTATTTGGCTTTTTTGTTAGAGAAGCTGCTTCACAGCCGCTATGTTGATGGGTTAAAAGAGATCAGCAGGTTCGTTGTGGAAAGAAAAACTAAAAAGATGCAATCTGCTGTGAAAATACTCATGAATTCGAGCTCATTCCTGAAGCATTATTTACGGGTCTGGTATTTCCGCACCCGCGAGCTTACCAACATGGAGCGAACAACACAAGTTTCTCAATTGATGGAAATTATTAACAAAGTTCTGGCAAATAATACAAAGCCAATCTTCAATCTTCCAAAGGAGCTGGAATCAAAGCGACAATCTCTCAAGTAACTTACTTCGATATCAAGTCAGCGTTTTTATCATTCTCCTAGATGGATTTTCAATCATTTTGACAACCTTAAGAAAAGGGCGTTTTACAGATGGGCAGTCAAAAGCTTGAAACGCAGGCTACATTCTGAAATGAATCTCAGACTCAAATTTACCAAGACTGATCAGCTCGCCTTTAAGCTTGAGTTCATGTATCTCAACGTGATGAAAGACGCTTTCGCTTCTATTTATCAAATTATTCGAGAACGCAAACTTCGTGCCAGAGCCATCATCTGCATGCAAAAAAGCGTCTTTGATCGGTTGAAAGTCGCTTTTCTCACATGGAAAAATTTCAATTCACGCGTCAAGGACGAAAATACCAGACAAATAGTATTTGCCTTACGTGACTTGCGGTGGAAGCATCTTCTTTGGGGATTCAGCGGCATTCGCTCTGAGCATCTCAGAAAGAATAATCTAATGAGAAGGGCTCTAAAAAATATGGAGTTATGCAGTATATCCAGCACGAAATTCTACTTCTACAAGTGGGTCAAGGCGACTGAGATGCTGCGGCTTTTCAGTAAACTGCAAACTGCTGTCAAACTCTTCCAGTTGGTGAACTCAGGCTTGAAAACCCATGTTGAAGCGGTTCTTATGAGAACGAACGTCCGAGAAAAGAAAGAGGAGGCGTTCAGGTAACTTTTTAGTGTTAGAACAGAATCCTAACGAATTTGTTTTTTATATCTATAGTAAGCTGTTCCTGAACTACCAAACGAGAATAAACGAAGCGTTTTATCTCTGGCATGATCGTGCAAGGATGCTTAAAAATCTCAGCGGGATGCGGCAGGAATTAAAGGCTCAACTGTTGAATAAACTTGTGATTATTCACACAAAATGCACGTTGAACGACATGAAATACTACTTTAACAAATGGCTCGGCAAATCGAAAAAAGATGTGCTAAAAAGACGAGTTATCAACCGCTTCCTCAACACAACCTTCGGTCTGAAGCTTTTGGCTTTCCAGCGATGGAAAGCCATGTGTAACAAAGCCGAGCTAAGGAAAAATCAGAGCGCCTCGACGATTCAAAGGGTGTTACTATCGCTTCATAGAAAACTGCTTCAGGCTGGGTTTTACCCAATTCAAGAGTTGTGGTATGAAGTTAATGATAAGAAGTTGAAAGTTGCCAGGAAATTGATTTCTTTAGCGAAATCGGACGTAAGAACATACTTCAATTTGTGGGCCACAAACACGCGGAACTTACGGCATATTCATACCTGCAAGAAAATCGTTTCTCTGTTCAATACGACCCAGGAAGCCCTTAAATTGCAGTTACTTCCATTTTTGAATGTTAATCCAGTGGCTAAGAAGAAGAAGGAAAACGCCCTTCGGTTCTTCACTCGCAAATTCAATGGGAGATTGAGATATGGTTTTAATCTCTGGCATGAGCTTGCGAAGCAAAAAACAGCAATCCTCGCTAAGAAAGCTAGCAATTCTCGCGTTTTATTTAAAGGAGTGGGATCAGCGAAAGAAAAGCTAGAGGCTCATCTTCTGAGAGAGGCGTTTTATCTTTTGAAGAGATTCGAATCGGCTGAATCAATCAAAAGACGATTCTTCGTTAGCATGCTCAAAACACAATTCGGAAGGCTACAGAGTGCTTTCAATCACTGGAAGTGCCTCCCGAAGCCTGAAGACCCAAGCAAAAAGAGAGCTATAGGCGCTTTGGCTTACCAGTTGAATAAAATTTATGACGGTGCGATGAAAAAGGGCTTTGATGCCTTGAAAGACACTTGGCATGAGAAAAACGAAAAGAAGAGGAATGCCATTCGTCAGCTGATCAAAGTGACTCAAGGCGAGCTCCAAGCTGCTTTCAACAGATGGCATAACACCGCGAGAGCCTTAATGCATATGATGCTGAGTCGACAGGTCATTCGGCTGTTCGAGACTGTAAATTATGGAGTACGAGGTCACTTGGCGGCTGTTATTCTGACTGATAAAAAGAAAGAGAAGAAGTCCAGGCTACTTTATAAAATGGACAGAAATCTCAGGCTTTTGATGCATGACGCACTGCTTCGGTGGAAAGAAAAGGCTTGGCTTAAGAAAACGATTGAAAAATCTCAAGGAGATAAGAAACTTAACGCAGCAGCAATGATTTTCGAATGGACTGATGAACGCAGGGTTGCAACGTTGAGGCAAGGATTCAATAACTTCCAGAAATATGATACTCAGAAAAAGCACATAAAAACAATGCTGCTAGGTCTGCTCAGGACCCAAAATGGACTGCTATACCAGGCTTTTGAAAGATGGAAACGAGCACCTACGAAGAAGAGCACTCGAACCCAAACGAAGAGTCAGGCACTCGTTTTAACGATTCGAAAGATAATGAATGCGAAAATTCGAAATGCCTTTGATAAACTGAGGGAAGAGTTAATCGCAAAGCAAGAATTGAAAAAGGCGATGATTAAGAAGCTGATCTGGGTAGGAAAGGGGAAGTTGAGACAGTACTTTGAGAGATGGGCTATGTGCGCACGAGCTGATGAGAAAGTACAAATCATAAAAGCCTCTCAGAAAATCGTAGATATTATGCGGGCTTACCTGAAGGGAGAGATTTGTCAGTTCGCTGGAAATATCGTTCTCAGTGACAGGAAGAAAGGCGCCACTCAATTACTTGCAAGAGCATTTTTGAGCAAATATCTCGGACACTTTTTCCATCGTTGGTACATAGTGACCAAAATGACCGCCATACACACGCAAAGCAAATTGCCTAACCTCTGGAAGCTAATCGAGAAGAACCGTCAAGCAGTCCTAAAGCAAGCATTCGAATTACTCAAAGCCAAAAACAGCAAAGTGCTGACCAGAGGATTTGTTAGCGCAATCAACAAATTTCTCCTCGCCATCAAGAGAGAAGCGTTTTCAGCCATTCAGAAAAAATCCAGGCTCGAGCTCCAGCGCAAACAGATGTTCGCAGTCAACAAAATGCTTCGATACATGAAGCTTTACCAGTCCGCTGCGCTGTACACACACTTTACCACTTGGAGAAACAACACTTTGAATTATAACCCGTGGTTCAAAAGATCCATGGAGATTATCGCCAAGGGTTCTCGTATTCAGTATCAAATCGCATTTTGGAGACTGCGAGATTCCGTCACGGCTGATGGTACACACATCGACTCGAAGCATTATCATGCCGTCAAGAAAATTGTGCGTTACATTACAAAGCGCTACGAAAGTACATTGTCACGCGCGTTTATGCAGATTAGCTCATATAGTATTGAAAAATTTACTCTAAATATGAGTGGAATATTGGGCTCCGATTTTCAGAGAGATAGAGCGCCCTCGAGTGCCAAATCGTCAATATCGAAGAAGATGAGGTTTGATTTCGTTAGTGGCGGCAATGATAGTATTTTAGAAGAGCTGGATAAGCAGAGGATTGAGAAACAGAGGCTAGTCGTTTTAAGATTAGTGATCAAAAATTACCTGCTTCGTTCGTTTGATCCTCAAGAAAGGGTCAAGGAAGCATTTGTCCAATGGAAGTTGATAGCAGGGAATGGAAAAACTGCGGTTTTACCTTCGTTGCAAAAGAAAATGGATAAACACGAGCTAGCTTACCTCGCGAAATTAGGTTCTCTCGAACTGATTAAGCAGCGAATCGAACTTCCTCTGATCAAAATGAAGAAATCGGCATTTGAAGCCATAGCTCGATCCGCTGGAATTTATTTGAAAGATTCTTCACGAATTACCTCCGTGGAGTACACGCCTGATAAAACTTACGACAGTAATCGATTAGGCTCTCCTCGTGAGGACCTTGAGGAAATTCCGATGTCCACGTTAGAAATCGTGAAAAAAGACCAACTGGGTAATCTAACTTCAAATGGGATGAACGGACATTGATAGAAATAATAATAACTAAGGTATTACTTTTACAACTTCTTCTATATCAACCTTATCGGGTAGGGATTTATAAAGTTGTTCGTTTTGATCTCTATAATGTAAGATTATGTTTTTACAGCCCAGCAAATGAACTATTCATTATGAATAATGGACAGTGTTTTTTTTTTAAAATCATACAACTGAAAATCAAGATTCAATCACAAAAAAACAACAATAACAACTTATGTTGAGACTTCACTATTTTTGAGATTTAGCATTCATTAAACTTTCTCTGGGGTAGACTATTGCATCATATGATTTTTTCCTTGCCAGGAAGGATAATTTTCGAAGCGAGTTTAAGTTTGTGCTGAATTTTCTTAACGAGAGCGTTTAATCTCTCTGAGTACAAATTCGCAGCCTAAGAAGAACATTAACGAGAAGAGAAAAGATGAATTCTTTACTGTTTTGTACCATCCATACTTCATTTGTACAGAGCGGGCCTCTTGAGGGGAGAGTCCGAAAAACTGACAAGTATTCTTAAGGCTCTTGCTGCTTTCTCGGATACAATTGGCGAGTCCTTTGCAAATGAGATATTGCTCCTAAATCACTGTGTTAGGATAATGATAAGGGTAAAATTCGATACATTAATTGAAAGTTCGAGTATTTTAAGGCCCAATTTATATCGGTCAGGACGGTCTCCTAGCACTGAAAACATTGCTTTTTCGAGCAGCATTGTAGCAATAAACGCCTCACTTGTGCTGAAATTTTTCTCTTCGAGAAGATTGCCCACAGCGATGAGGTTGGTCAATCTCTCGTCGTTATTTTCGCTTGAATCATTCAGTATTTCGGAGTTCAGCTTATATTCTTCTTGAAGATTTTTTTTGGGGAGTTCCGTATTTATTTGAGCAAACGCTTCCTCTGATTTCGCCAGTAGCTGCTTAAAATCAGAGCTGGCTGCAGTTGTCTCGGTTTTGACAACGCTGGCGATTGGTTCTCTTGTTTTCTTGATGCTTGTATCTCCCGGGAGTCTGGCCTTGTCAAGCTGAAGATACTCCTGAACAAACAATAAAATTAGGTGAGAATTTAAGAACTCTCTACTTTTAAGCTAGCACTCCAAGAATGTATCTGAGGACTTGCTTCTTGGTTATTGAATTCTAATGCGCTCTTGATATCTCTCATTGTGAGATTATAGCCCATCATTTGTTCATTCTCGACTATTAGTTTTGTCGGTGTTTGTAAAGGAGTGAATTGTTGAATGATTTTTATTTTTTTCCTCTTTAAGCTACTCATTTCCAGCTCATCTCCCTTTTTTCCTGCTGCCTCAGTCGAGCAATTTTGCTCAGAATTATCGGAGCCATTGTCTTCGCAACTGGTTGTATGAGATATGCTGGGATCTTTCTGATGTTTCTTTTCCGTTTTCTGAAAACCACATTTCACGTTTTTTGGTTCAGGGACCTTCGAATATGTTTTTAAATAAAGCAGAAACTTGAAATGAAGAAATTACTGTGTTTTCATGAACTTCTTTCAGTGGGTGATTCTCCTTCAGTTTCTCGGCTAACAGATGCTCTTGACCGAGTCTGATAGCATTTTGTAGATCTTTTGAACTCGTTTTCGAATGCTTGTCAAAGTTCTTTTCATAATCTTTCAGTTTGCTGCTAGCTACGATGGCACTGAATAGATATTATTTTTTCAGGCGCAGAGAATAGAATGTGAATTTACATTGTGCTTTCTCCTAGAAGTTGTACACTGAAATATGGGTTTTTCGCTCTTTTGCTTTTGGGGATGATCTCCTCGGTGATCTACCAGCAGATTAGAAAGGAAATAATGGAATTTTTACGATAGCTGGCCACCAGGGCAGTTTAGGTAACTTCACCCATACGAGTTGGTTTTTCTTGAAAAATTCGCTCATTCGCGGGTTCTGATTTAAATTTTGAATATTGATTTAACGTTCCGCGGAGTAGAATACCGTTGGGACATATAGCTCAATTTTTTAAGCCTCAGCCGAATTTATAGGGGTCATGAAATGTTTTTTTCTTAACCGACTTAATTCCTGTGAATTATCGCTTTTATTATTGACTTTCAAGCGATCAATTCATGCATAACTCATTTTTTCATTTTAACCAAAAAGTAATCGGTAATTCACTCGCTCACCACTCATGCACCTTGTTGATAATTGTTGAATTTCTCACGCTTGCCAGAGAAGAAGCAAGATAGTATATGTGCAGATTCAGAGCGAAATTTTCATAAAGATCGAGATTGAAATCTTTTTCTTAAAATATTCCTCTTTTTTGCTAGATAATGTCACAATAGACCCTAATAGAAGAACTGCTAAGAAAAAAAAAGCTCTCTTAGAAATGAATCAGCTTCTAGAGGGTGAATCAAGACAATCCAGGTTTCTTGAACCAAAGTTTAGCATATCGGAACGACAAACTTTCTGTTTTAGTGCATGAATAGTGCTCAATCAACCCCAATTTTACCCTCCAAGACTTAAACTTACTTTTATTTTTCATCTACTCAAAGACACGTAGACTGTTACAATTTTTCTTTATAAAATTGACTTTAAACTTATTGTCATAAGACACTCATACTCGCTCTTTGTGACGGTTTATACTACATAAGATGGTTGTGACAGTTTATACAATAGAAAATGAATCCACCATAGGTCTCCTTTCTCAAACCGATTCAGTCGAGACGATACCACATGAAAATATTAAAGAATTAGCATACCGGCATTATCATCAGATAAATGATTGAAAGACCTCATAAATCGTTATATGTTTCGAGCTAGTATCGAGACAGTATCGATTTGCTCTGAGAATGCTAACCAAGTCGCTCTCTATTCGACTCTCAAATAAAAAATTTAGGTTTCAGAAATTATTTTGAAGCAATTGTATTCACAATTTGCTTTGAACAATTAAAATGGGCATTTTATATGAATTATTTTCAATATCCAAAGTCAAGGTTGCTTTCTGAAATTAACATCAATAAATCAAACAACCTTCTTTTTATAAATTAGAATGCTTCATAAGCTATCATTATTAATTCCAATTCTTTCTAATCTTGAGCCACTTGAATTCAAAGAAGTTAATTTACTTTAAATTAGCAGGTCTTCGAATCATCGAAAGAAAGCGTGCTCTTCGATATCGACCTGATTATTCGATTGGGTTCCCACGCAAATCTACATCGTTTGTCTTCCTTCGAAATCGCTTCTAAAACTTTCCAAATACAATGATGCGAAATCTACTTCCTCTTCATAAGATAATACTTCAGATTCAGGCTGTTTTGAGTAACAGAATGAGAACTCACCCTTTACTCCTGAAGCTCACATTGGCATTTCTAACCTAATTAAGCATAATTTAGTTCTGGTTGCTTTTGAGAAATAATTCATTAAACTTCGATTTCTTCGAGATTTTTGAATTGTTCCTTTTGAAGGCGCGCTAAAAATACTATAATTTATTATAAAAAATGGGCTGTGCTGTCGCTGTACAATCAAAAAACAAATTCCTTGACACCTGCTTGGTTTCTCCTCGGCTCAAGCAGATGGACAAAGGCCAGTTTGCATCCGAACTACAAAAGTTAGTCAGGAAAGAATCTATCAGAGTCGCACAAGCAACCACCGCTGAGACCCAGGAATATAATCTTTCATTTCTGAGCATCAATCGGATCACAAGTAATGGAAGTGAAGGAAGAAGAGTCTGGAGAGAAGAGGATGTGAAGGTCGAGAAAGACCGAATGCTTTTTACTTTAGATCTGGCTAGTTTCAAATTGCATTATCTTTCGTTAAATACGATGACATGGCACTGCAATGATTTGAAAATGGCCGAAGTTGACACACCACTTCTGGGACCGAGCAAGGTTTCGAGGAGTTTTATGAAGATTTTACCAATGCTTACTGCCGAGTTTCTAAATAGAGCCTCAATGAGGTTCATTGGTGCCAATCACTTTGAATATGATGTCGAAAAGAACGCTTTTTATAAAAGACCTCAGATGAACACTTCAACATGTAACCCTCTTTTAACCTTTTCGGAAAGCACGATCTATGCGATATCAGGGCAGACTCCGGACTCTTCTGAAGCGAGTACCAACTTCGAAGCATATGATTTGAAAACAGGCACATGGTCTACGTTGCCAAATTTACCTATTCCTCATTTTAAAGGAAGTTGCTTATATTCAAATTACAATCACTCTGTGATAGTATTAGGTGGATATGGATCGCTAAATCCTGAGACCTTCAATCCTAGCGTGAGTATTTTTGATACGAGATTACAGAAATGGAGGCGTATTCCTCTGGAGGAGATGTCAATCAGAATTCCAAAATTATTAAATACTCAGCTAATTGAGTATAAGGAGCAAAAATTGCTAGTCTTTGGAACTGACTGCCACTGCAAATATTTAAAGATGAATCTGAAGCTCAAGAAACTCACCGTGAAAGGGAATATATGCTCCGAGTCACACTCTACTACTGCTACTGGGATACGGGTTAAAAAAGACCCGGATTCTCAAGAAATTTTTGCGTTGATATCATCCAATTCAATAGAAGAGAAATCAGATGAAGAGCAACTTGGTGTAGGGGATGTACTTTGTTCAAAACATCCCTACAACAAATGGGGAGCAATGAAGGTGGGTGTAAGAATGGACATTTCATAATATTTTAGTTTTCTCATGTATTTTGCATTTTTAAAGTTAACACAGATAAATATAGAGTCATTGTTTCCACGTTTTTCACGTGAAAAAATGTACTTTGTAATAAACCTAATGCTACTGGCCTTTAATCGAAGGCAACTACAATCATCATGCTAATTGTTACAAAATGAACATCTACCATCATGAGAGCTAAATGATCTTTGAAGGCTCTACAAGTGAACTCTGCCAGGACCAGGAATTTGAGATTATCGGTTCAATTAAAAAATGAAAAGAAGTGAGATAAAATTCAACGAACAAGAAGCAAGATCCATTATAAACAATTCAAAAGAAAAGCATCTTTCAATTTTATAAAGTGCTTCAAACGAATTTAACTTATCATTCGATCCGATATATGGATTGATGATAGGAGAAAGCAGAAACATGAAAAAACACTACATTAAAATGCTAATCGTCTTCTATTTAAGATTTGAGAACATCTGACGTTTTTCAACTCCAGAACAGAACTCGTGTTTAATGAGACTTGTAAGTGTGGAACTGTGAGTGCCTTGCGAATTGGTCTTTGGTCCAAAATGTAGATATCCACACCAGCTGAGCCTAGAAATAGCTCAGCTTTTTCGTATGCGATCTCAAACGAATTTTTCGAAGAAGAGTCGCTTGTCAATACATTATGATTTGCGTCCATAATATGTTTTTGTTAATTATTATTATAACATTTGAGTTATCTTAGTATTTAACCCTTTCGCGTTAAAAGAACTACCCACCGAAATCTCAGAATTAGTCAGTGAAAAAAATAGACGGATGACCGCCTTTGGCAACTAAAATTGATTTTTCTTACATTATTCGGGATGCTTCACTGACAGAAAAATCGATGCGTTCTAGAATCCAGCAACACTAAATTAATTCTCAAGTACCTTCATCAAGTACAGCCTTTATAACATAGGGTTTTTCTACAATTTAAGATGCAGCCTATCAAGACTATCAACCCTGAAAGAATGGTCTGTAGAACTATAACAACAATAATTGTCGCTTGTCTTCGGTTAAAGGACAGCAGAACAAACAAACTTAACCGTTAATACTATCTATTTGCTAATTACCAAGCGAAAATATTATTTAGTTAAGCAATTACGGTAACCTCGTTGGATGTGACAAGCAGATTTCTCAACAATTTGCTTTGAGAGGTCTTAGAAAGGTAGAAGCGTGCTGGGAACAAATGCAGAATCGATAACCCAATTTTTTTTGTTGACAGTAGATTCAGTAATGAAATTCTTCTCTTCCATATCAATAATGTATTAAACACACTGCCAGATTATTTCTATCAGAATCATTTAATTCCATGGATTTCGACAGTATTCATAATTATTTAATGATCATTTATTGAGATGTCTCATACATTATTTTCAGTACTGAAAAATAGAACACAATACTTTGATAACTTTGAAGCTGATTGCGAATTCGAAATTCTTCTGTTTAAGGTAAAATTCCGTAACATTTCGCGGCCCTCTTAGCTCCCTTTTCTTGGCGAGTAAGTAAGGTCTCTAATTTGTTCACACACTCACTCATGACGATAGACAGAGTAATTCTAAGTCCTCCTTACTTAAAGAAAACTGTTCTGGTGCATATTCTCTTCGTTCCACTCATAGGGAATTGTAGCAATAAGCGCATAGACCACTACAGCAACAATTGCTCTTTTTTGTTTTTCACTTCTCCATCTCTACATGAGTGACCTAGAAGCTGGACATTGTGCTTGGGAACCCATGCTGATTCGGTAACTACTTGCTAAGAGTCTAACGTCGAGACGAAAAAGATAGAGAAAAAGAGGGAAAAAAGAAGAAGATTATCAATATTGAATTCACAAATCGGTAGAATATGTTTCTTTCATCTCAATTTAACTCACACTTTAGCTCAAAAAATATTACAGAGAATAGCTTTTGGGAGTTATATTTTTTGCGCGTGCCTTCTTTCAAATTACGCTGGTGAGTTTTCATGGTCAGTAATAATTCCAAAATAAATTATGAAAGTACCTTAAATTCAACTCAAAACCTTAAATTTTCAATGTATTTAAACCAGATCAGTCCATTTTTTATCTGTTATATATATAGGTGGATTGAAGTTATGGGAGACATATCACAGTTACACCAAAACATTTTGCAACAAAAGACTTTCAATAGTGTAGCACTCATATTAAAGCCTCATTGAAAAAATTTCTAAATTGTTGTAACTGATTCTGTGCGATTGAGATTGCTACATGTATGTAAAATCCTGATTGAAATTTATTGAGCTTCTTTCATATTTCAAGAATTTGCAAGTCGTTGAAACTGGCAGTCATTTCAAATACTCAAAGATCAATCTGAGGCTCTAAAAGTTCACCGTGAATGGAGGCTATGCTCTGATTCACATGCTACGACTACTACTGGAATACAGATGAGGAAAAAAAGAGAGACCCTGATTCTCAAGAAACTTTTGCTTTGATTTTATCTAATTCAACAGAAGAGAAATCAGATGAAGAGCAACTTGGACTCGGAAATGTGTTTGGTCCGAAGCATCCCGACAACAAATGGAAACAGCCCATACTATTGTAGTTTCCTCATGTTTTTGCATTATTAAAATTGACACACGGCTTTCACGTGAGAAAAAAAATACGTTTCATGCTTATATAATAAATAAAACTGACGTTACTGGCCTGTAACAGAAGGCAACTACAATGTTACAAGTCATCATCTATAATTCTGATAGCTTATTGTAACACGAATGCTCTACAAGTGAACTCTACCAGGACAAGAACTTCAGATGAGTAGTTCAATTATAAGATGAAAGAAATGAAATAAAGTTCAACGAGTAAGAAGTAAGATCCATTATAAAACAATTCAAAAGAAAAGCACCTTTCATTGTAATAAGGTGCCTCAAGAAGATTTGACTTATGAATCGATCCGATATTAATTGATGATAGAAGAAAGAAGAACATGCAAGAAAACCAAATTAAATTGTTTTTCTTCTGTTTAAGATTCGAGAGCATCCAATGTTCTTCAACTCTGGAAAAGAGCTTCTGTTAATTGAGACCTCTCCTTGTAGGTGTTGAGGAGCAGTGGGTGCCTTGCGAATTGGTCTTTGGTCCAAAATGTAGATATCCATTCCATTTGATTCTAGAAATAGCTCAGCATTTTCATATGCTGCATCAAGCGAGTGGCTTGAAGAAGAGTCGTTTGTCGATACAAAATGATTTGTGTTCATTGTATGTTTTGCTTTTTTAATTATTATGATTATAACATCTGAGTTACCTTAGTATTTAACCCCTTATTTCGCTTTAAAAGATTCACCCACCGAAAGTTTACGAGCCAGTCAGTGAAAACTTTGATGGATGACAGCAGAACTTCACTAAAATTAGTTTTCTAATATTATTTGACATGGTGCACTGACAATTAAATTGAATTCCTTCTAAAATTCATTCCGCTAACCAGCACGTTGAATTAATTTCTCAAGTACCTCCGTCTAAGATAGGGTTTTTTCACATTTTAAGATCCTGTCTACCGAGACTAAAACCAAAGGAGCGTTGTCTGTAGAACCATAAAAACATTACATATTTCTTGTGTTGTGTTTAAAGTTTAGCAGAATAAACTAGCTCGGCCGTTACTAAATTCTTCTGGCTTGTTATTAAGCAAACATAATATTTAGCTGTGCAGATATGGAAACCTCTCGGACTTCTCAGCAGCCCGCATGTGTTGATCTTAGAAAGACAGAAGCGTATTGAGAACAAAGGAATAAACAAAAACCCAATTGTTTTCGATATTGTGATAGGAGATTCAGTAACGAAATTCTTTTGTTCCAATAAATTAATAAACCGCTGATAGAACGCTCTACCAGATCAATTCTATCAGAATTCTTTAATTCTAAGAATTCGCGCAGTGTTCTCATTTATTCAATGATCAATTATTGATAGTTCTTACAAATTTTCGCAAAGCGAAAAATCCGGAACATAGGGTTTTTGATAGCTTCGAAGCTTCTGCAAATTCGAACCGCTTCTTTATAAAGTAACATTCCGTTTCACAGCCCTTGTAAAATTACTCGGTTTTCTTGCTGAGTTAGAAAGGTTTCCTATTAGCTCACGTATGACCATTCTCGGCAAAGTAAAAGCTTTTTAGCCTCATGATAAACCACTGTCATTACATATTCTCTTCATTATCAAGCTCATTAGTAATTGTAACGGTAACATTATAGACCACTACCACACAAACATTGCCTTTTTTCCTATCCCTCTCAAGATGAGTGCGACTAGCAGCTGGACATTGCGCTTAAGAACCCATGTTTTGTTCGGTTATTACTTACTAATGCCTCCGAATACCGAAACGAAAAATAATGAGAGAGAGAGGGTGTCAGAGACGATTTTGATCTCTCAATATTAAATTCACAAATCGATAGAAATGTTACTTTGACATCAAATTAACCCACGTTGTACTTGCTCGATTAATCATATAGAGGGCAACGCTTTGGGAGTTATATTTTCGAGTGTCTACTTTCGAAATTACATTGGTGAGTTTTCAATGGCCAGTAATAAATTCAAAATAATTTATGAAAGTACCTCAAATAGAACAAAGCCAAAACCTGAAGTTTTCGATGGTTTCTCAACTAGATCACTCCACTTTTATCTGCTCATAACATTGAGACATGAGTTGGAGTTCTGAGAGGCAAACAACAGCTTAGCCTTAACATTTGTTAAATCAGACTTCAATAGTGTCGCACTCATATGAAAGTTTCATTCATAAAATTTCTAAACTGGTGGACCTGATTGAATGATGAACTAAGTTAAGCCTTATGTTTCAAAAATTGTTCTGTCTTTGAAACTGGCAGTAGCTGTAAATACTCAAAGATGAATCTGAAGCGCAAGAACCTCACCTTGAAAGAGAGTTTATGCTCTGACTTGCATCCTTGTGCTACTACTACTCCTGGAATACACATGAAATAAGACCCTAATTCTCAAGAAATTTATGCGTTTGATTTACCTATTCAACTGAAGATAAATCAGATGAAGAGAGAGAAAAACATTTATTATTTAAATTCGTTTCATTTTGATGGAATAAAACTAATGTTACTGACCTTTCATTGAAGGCAGCATAAATCATCTGCTAATTGTTAACAAGTCATCACGATAGCTTAATGGCCTAAAGGCTGTACAAATGGACTCTGCCAGGACAAGAACTTCAGAGGATTAGTTAAATTCTGAGATAAAAAAATGAAATATAAATCAAGCAATATTCATTTTAAAACAATTCAAAAGAAAAGCACTTTTCACTTTGAAAAGATGCTTTGAGCAAGTTCGCCTGACCATTCGATCCGATATGAATGGATGATAGTAGAGAAAGCAGGAACATGCAAACAAGCCAAATTAAATTGTTTTTCTTCTTCTGTTTAAGATTTGAGAAAATCCAATGTTCTTCAATTCCAGATGTGGAGCTGTGGATTCCTTGCAAATTGGTCCGTGGTCTAAAAAGCAAATTTCCACACCATTTGATTCTAGGAAAAGCTCAGCATTTTGATATGCGACCTCAAGCGAGTGGCTTGAAGAAGAGTCGTTTGTCGATACATAATGATGATTTGCGTCCATTATCTGCTTTGTTTTTTTGAATTATTATTGTTATAATATCTAAGTTACCTTAGTATTTAACCCCTTATTTCGTCTAAAGATTCATCCACTGGAAGTTTACGACCCAGTCAGTGAAAATTTTGATGGATGACAACCCAACGTAACTAAAATCAGTTTTTATATCTGATTTGAGATGGTGCACCGTCAGTTAAATCGTACACCTTCTAAAATTCATTCCTCAAACCAGAACGTTGAATCCTCCATTCTCCTTGCTCGTTCCAAGTGAGAATAGTATTTATTTAGCTTGCTAGATATGGAAACCTCTTTGAGTGTAGCAAGGGGACCTCTCAACAGTTTGCATCAGTTTGATCTGAGAAAAGACAGAAGCATGATGAGAACAAAGGAAGAAACAAAAAACCCAATTTTTTCGAAATGTTGACAGGCGATTCAGTAACAATATTCTATTGTCAAAATAAATCAAACGACCACTGATAGAACACTCTGCCAGATTAATTTCTTTCAGAAACTTTTAATTTTATGGATTCTTATTTATTCAATGATCAATTTTTGATATATCTCACTAATTTCCACGAAACTGAAAATTTTAGAACTTTGATAACATTGGGGTTTTTGCAGATTCGAAACGCTTCTTTTTAAATTAACATTCCGTAAACTTTTCAGAACCCTTGTAGAATTACTCTTTTTCTTGATGGGTTAAAACTGTTTCCGATTAGTTCACTCATAACCTTCCTCGGCACAATCAATGTCTTTTAGCCTAACAATAACCCGCTGTTAATGTATATTTTCTTGGTTCCAAATTCATTGTTAATTGTAACGAGACCACTAAAGCAAACATTTTCTTCTTTCTCCTCACTCTGTCTCTCTCAAGATGTGTGGACTAGCAGCTGAACATTGTGCCTGGGAATCTATGTTTGATCTGGTTATTACTTTCGAAGGATTTCAAGATCGAAGCGAAAAATATTCGACTATCAAGGAAAATCAATTAGTACATTAATATCCAATTCACAAACCGATAGAAATGTTTCTTTCTCACAATTGGGCTCAATATATTTACAGAGGACTAGCTTTTGAGAATTATATTATTTGATTGTTTTCTTTTGAAATTATGTTTGTGAGTGCTACATGGTAAATGGTCAAAATAGTTTCGAGATAATTTATGAAACGTCCTTCAAATGGAACCCAAAACCTTAACCAAATTATTACTGAGTTCTAAACCAGATCAGTATACTTTTAACTGTTTGTAACACAGACACGTAGATTGAGGTTTTGGAGACATATGACAGCTAAAGCATAGCGTTTTTTAATTAACATGTTACCAGTGTAGTCCTCATGTTAAAAGTCTCACGCAAAGTACAAAAATTTTTTTCAAACACCTTTTGTTAGATTTAAGATTACCAAAGTCATGTATTTGTTTGGAGTCCGGAGAGCCTGAATCAAATTTGCCGAATATTTTAAAAAAGTTTACTTCACGCCCTAGTGAACCACTTTTTCGCACCTCACGAACCATGTTTTCACTTTCATGAGTTAGCTTTCAATACCACTCATTGAAATTGCTCGTCTTTGGAATCATTAGCCGCTGCAAGTCCTTGAAAATGAATTTGAAACTCAAGAAAGCTCAGGTGAAAGGCACTTCATGCTCTGAGCACATGCTTGTACTACCACTGGAATACAGATGCAAAAGACCCGATCCTCAAGAAATTTTGCGTTAGTATTATCCAATTCAACGAAAGAGAAATCAAGATGAAAGGAAAATTGGACTAGGCGACATGTCTTGTTCGAAACATCCGTACAACAAATAGTCTCTCATGATTTTTCCATTATTCACGTTAATACGAGTAATTCTTTCCACACTTTCACGTGAGAGAGAGAAAAAAAAAAATTCCGTTTTATGCTTATGTAATAAAACTGATGTTACTGGCCTTTAATTGAAGGCAACTCCAATCATATGCTAATTGTCAACAAGTCATCGCTTATCATTCTGATAAGATGAAATTTGCACACCAACTCTGCCAGGACAAGAATTTCAGATGATTAGTTCGATTATAACTATTTAAGTAGGACTAATTATAGCACAATTAAAAAGAAAAGCACCTTTCAAATGTTATAAGATGCCTCAAGGCAATATGACTTATGATTCGATGCGATATGAATTGATTATAGAGGAAAACAGAAACATGAAAGAAAGACAAATTAAATTGTTTTTCTTCTTCTGTTTAAGAGTTGAGAACATCCAATGTTCTTCAACTCTGGAAAAGAGCCTCTGTTAATTGAAACCTCTCCTTGTAGGTGTGGAGGAGCAGTGGGTGCCTTTCGAATTGATCTGTGGTCTAAAAAGCAAATTTCCATTCCATTTGATTCTAGAAATAGCTCAGCATTTTCATATGCGACCTCAAGCGAGTGGCTCAAAGAAGAGTCATTTGTTGATACAAAATGATGATTTGCGTCCATTGTATGTTTTGTTTGTTTAATTATTATGATTATAACATCTGATTTACCTGAGTATTTAACCTCTTACTTCGCATTAAAAGATTCACCCACTAGAAGTTTACGAACCAGTCAGTGAAAACTTTGATGGATGACAGCAGAACTTCACTAAAATTAGTTTTCTAATATTATTTGACATGGTGCACTGACAATTAAATTGAATTCCTTCTAAAATTCATTCCGCTAACCAGCACGTTGAATTAATTTCTCAAGTACCTCCGTCTAAGATAGGGTTTTTTCACATTTTAAGATCCTGTCTACCGAGACTAAAACCAAAGGAGCGTTGTCTGTAGAACCATAAAAACATTACATATTTCTTGTGTTGTGTTTAAAGTTTAGCAGAATAAACTAGCTCGGCCGTTACTAAATTCTTCTGGCTTGTTATTAAGCAAACATAATATTTAGCTGTGCAGATATGGAAACCTCTCGGACTTCTCAGCAGCCCGCATGTGTTGATCTTAGAAAGACAGAAGCGTATTGAGAACAAAGGAATAAACAAAAACCCAATGTTTTCGAAATTGTGACAGGAGATTCAGTAACGAAATTCTTTTGTTCCAATAAATCAATAAACCGCTGATAGAACACTCTACCAGATCAATTCTATCAAAATCTGTTAATTCTAAGAATTCCCACAGTGTTCTCATTGATTCTGTGATCAATTTTCGCTCTAACCCGCAAATTTCCGGAGATATTGAAAAAGTTGAAATACAGTGGTTTGATATCTCTGAAGTTACTAGTGCCATTTCGACACGTTTCTTCATAAGGTAACATTCCGTAATTTTTCACACTCCTTTTAATATTACTCATTTTCTTGTTGAGTTAGAAATGTTTCCTATTTGTTCGCACATGGCCATCCATGGCACAATAGAAGTCTTGTAGTCTAACAATAATCCAATGTTAACGTATATTCTCTTTATTTTCAAGCTTATTGGTAATTGTAAGGGCAAAAGGATAGACATTGAAATAAGCATTTTCCCCTTTCTCTCTCTCTCAAAGATGAGTGGACTAGCAACTGGACATCGCACTTGAGAATCCATGTCTACTTCAGTTATTACTGACGAAGGCCTTCTAATAGCAAGACGAAACTTATCCAGAGAAATCAAATAGGAATATCAGTATGGAATTCACAAATCGATAGAAATGTTGCTTTCACATCAAATCAATTCACACTATCCTTCATCATTTAATTTTCTAGAGGGTGGCAAGCTTTAGGAAGTTATATTTTTTGAGGGTCTTCTTTCGAAATTACATTGGTAAATTTTAAATGGCCAGTAATAACTGAAATAATTTATGAAAGTACCTCAAATGGAACCGCTTGAATAAAACCTTCAATGGCTTCTACACCAGCTCACTCCCCTTGTTACTTAGATACATGAATTGAAATGATGGGAGACAGAAGACACCTAAGCCATAGCATTTTTTCAATATGACTTCCGATAGTGTAATATTCAAATTGAATTTCCATTTAAAGATTCCAAAATTGTAACGAAATCCATTTCAAAGTGATTGCTACATGTACACATACTTTTGGTTGAAATTTTCTGAGCCTCTTTCATGTGATCAATAGTACGCTCTCTCATAAAAAAACAAAGACTCAACTAATGGTACTAAAGCTCTCACTTCTAATGTAGCACAGGTACAGGGAGCAGAATCAACGATTCACGGGATAGTTAACCAGATGTCAATATGTCTTCAAAAAATCAGGTTATAAACAAGTAGTTATCTCTTGCGAAATCAATGCGGCAACATTTCTCTTGTATTCAGAGCTAAAAGTTCGCAAACTTGTTTATTTCTCAAAAACTCTGCTTATTTATATTCAATTTGTTTGAAGAAAACTAATCATTCCAATTAGGGGTGTTTTTCACATTAATTAATTAGAAATTAACACTCTACTGTCAAAAAGTTAATTTCAAATCATATAACAATGTCTTTGCTAATATATATTTGATTGAGAACAAAAAATACACACAAATCTTGCATTTTCAGCTTGAAGCTGTGGCCTTGCGGTAGATTCACTGAGCAGCAAGCATCCTGAATTTTTTAGGCGACCTCCAGGATTCGAAGCGTTTGGAAGCTTCTACTGAATTTTTTTTCTCTCATAAACTTTAGAGTTACTGAATTTAGAACGAAACGTCTACTGATTTAGGGTTATTAGCTCATAAACTACAAACTTTATGCAGCAAAAATAAACGTTATCGAAGACAACGCTACAAAACGAGTCAGTATCAGATAATCTTCTGCCTATTTAACCCCATGTTCTGACAAATTTATAATTAATTTCTCAGAAACCAATTGAACAAAAAAAGTAAAATATCTCTAACAATGAGCTCAAACAAATTCTCACAAACCCAATGCATCAACAACTTCGAAAGCGTTTATGACGCTGCTGACTCATTTCTTGATGGCTGCGGACTCGATATCGTTTGTGCTGAGCCATCAATGAGGAGACTTGGATCAACCACTGTTCTCGTGCAAGCTCAAGGCAACGGGAAGAACCTGCTTGCCAATGGCTTTTGCCAAGAGGGAGCAAACACATTTTCTCTGAAAACCACGAGCAGCTCGAATCTTCTCTCCAGAAGACGGGCCCTCAAGCTATCTGCATAAGCAAGCTAGCAAGCAAGTCTATGTGATTTGATATTCGTTATAATCGTCACGAGTTAAGCGACGATTTTCTTTTTTCTTGTTCTTTGCGTTCATAGTTCTTTCTTCTTTTCTTCTTTGTAATTCACGGCACAACTTAAATAATTCTTCTTCTTGATCAGTCGGACTTCCTATTCATATCTGCATTTCCTTCATTTAACCCATGCTTCTAAACCATGATTGTTACTGCTAGATCATCACATTACTTAGCTCGATTGCTTAAGTTGCTTAGAAAACTAGCTTAATGATTTTGTAACCTAGGAAAAAGACTCTTATTCTAATACATAGAGTGATTCCTTTTTTTTTACTTGAAAAGTAGAAATTAACAGATACCCACTCTGAGGAGCTACGATGGGAGGTAAAAGGTTTTAAATATTTCTATAATTCGATACTGAACTTTCGATTTTGGAAGGTTTTCGGAAAGTTAGTTGAGAATAAGAATATTCCTACTGACACCAGTATAAATTATCTTTCAAGGTCACAGTCAGCGTTCTAAGCCTCAAGAGCCCCAAAAAATTTGAAGGCGAGCTTCGTTGATCAATTTTCTTGGTTTTATGACAATAGAATGGCGATAATTTCGAACTCCTGTGTATTTTTCTCTATATTTTCTTCTTCTCTCTTTTTTTTTTCTTTCTCTTCAATTATTCAACTATCAACTTGGAGACTTGAACAACCTCGATACATTTTGGAGACTCTACTTGGTTCGCGATAAGTTCCAAAGGGTGAATTATCAAATCAAAATTGTGTTCTTTTTTCCTTTTTTTCAATAAGAAAATTTTAAGATGAAACTTTGAATTTTCTTAATTTCACATATCAATAAATTAATTTTATTACATCCTTCATACACCCGCACCAGCGCAGAGACCATTATGAACAATTTTCGTCTGTTTGATACTTCAGACACCGCGGATCCTGAAAATATTTGTATTAGAAACTATTCTTTTGAAAAGTAAAGGGAAAGAATAGCTGTCTCGATACAATTTGCATAGCATCGTCAATAAGTACTTTCTTTCTCAAAAACAAATGGAAATTAGCTTTAAATCCCTGTTCATCCATCACCAGAATTCTTTTTTGAGCTCAGCGCACTCAGTACTTGTGAGTCAAACTTTTCAGCCAGGTGATCCTTGCAATACCAGCCAGTACAAAATATTCGAAACTAACTTCTAAGCATTTTTTTTTTTCCAAGTCACGCTACCTTTATACCAATATATTAAGATACTGTTGGAGATATCAAGCAAGAACGAGAGTGGTCAGTTGTGAACTGGTAGTGATGGTTTTGATCTAGGAAGTTGGTTTAGAGGCTTATAAAAAAAATTCTAAAAAGAATTCATGGCGTTTCCATAGCAATCGATGAAAGAAAAAAAGTGTTAGAATTATCTACAATAATCCGACGAAATTGTTAAACGACAAAACTCGGCCATTTCCCTTGATACGCATCCAATTGGATTGTTCTTGTTCTTTTTGTTTATGGACTAAAGGCGTTTCGAATTTCTCACACAGCGCCGCAAAATGTGGCCAACAAAATTAAATAAATTTCTCGGGATCTGAATGAAGAGTCTTAAAATTCATTGGAATTCGAATGGAGGGTTCTTTCTACACATAGTATAACAAACGTAATTTCCTCAAATAGACCTTATTGCTGAGTTGATCTCGGTCCAGAGTCTCCCGGACGAGAGTCTTTCGCGGCTGCAAAAGGCCAAGGTTACGATTTAAAGTCCACCTTCTTAGATATCAAAGATCTCTCCTTCGAATGATCCTCAGTATTTTAAGGAAATCAAGTAACTTAGTTAAATAATAATCACTTCTCGTAAATTTTGAATAAAAATTTTATGGGCAACTACTGAGTCACCGAAACCTTCCGTTTATTTAATAAAATATTATGGTTGACTCAATAAAAAGAAGTAACCCCCAACTGATAGTTTTTCAAACTATTAAGCTAGAGAGAGGCCAAAGAGTTAATAATCAATTTCTAAACAAAAAAGTCCGAACAAAAAGCTTCCCGAATTTCTACATCTGATTCAATGAGATCAAATTATACCATAGAACAGAGCTCCGCTTGCGGTGTGCCGAAAAAGCATGAAACGGCAACTGGCAAAGCCACCTCATATTCACATTCAGATCCTTACGACAAGGCTTATGAATGTGCCGATACCTTCCTGGATGGCTGGGATATTAATATAGTTTCACCTCATCCACCAATGAAAAAGTTCGTTGTTGCAAGTCTCATGAAGGGTGAGATCAAGATCTCAGAAACCAAGAATCAACTCGCGGTAAACCTTGTTTGCTGCGAGGCGAAGTTGCTGGTCGCAACGGATTCAATTGCTCTCAAGAGTGTGACCAGCTCTAATCTATTATTGCGGAGACAGGCGAGTAATACTCTTACTACGAAATGACCCGGTTCAGAAGTTAGAGGTTATTTGTCTTTGCATCGATAATATAAGAATAAATTATCATGTTCTTTCACTATTGAAAGCAAACGTTTTTGCTAAGAGTTTTTAAACGTTGTCTTCTTTCTTTCTGTAAACATTGTTTACTTATGATTTGCTATGTAGCAGTAGTCAATTGACTTTAATACAATTAATCATCCAACTATTGAGAACTCGCCGCCTGGAGATCATGCGAGTTGTATGATTCAAGAGAGCTTTCTAGACTAATTCTCTGAACATCCAATCTGGTTATGCTTGGGATTTTTCTTCTGCTGATAAATTGAATTGGAGAGATTTACGAATCATTGGGTTGGCCAAATCCGCTAATGTCTATCCGTTCCTCGACTGGTACTATTGTCATATTGCCGTTTTGACTCGGGTTAAACTCCTCTAAATGCAAGAAACAGTACAAACCAGTACCTAAGAGAATTTGTTTGCGAGTTTATGCGAATCTCTAATTTATTAAAGAAATCATCCAGAGATGCCAAATAGACGTCATTAGAAGATAAATTTTTTATTGTGAAGACCTTGTTATATCCATTAGAGATATAACGATTCCTAACTTTCTGAACTTTTGACATGAGACTACGCTGGCTTAGATTGGCCTTATGAATAATAATAAGTTTCCAATACTGGAAAAGAAAATGAATTTGTTCATTGTTGAAGCTTGTATCAACCGTTCAGCTCTTTGTCTTGAGTGAAGTGTAATTGCAAAAGCGCTAAACGCACATTTTTTTCTTTAAATCATAAAGGAAAAGATTTAATTAATTCAGATTTTCTATTTCGTAAACTTTATCATTTCGGAGATCATTAATACTGCAAAATTCCCAAAAGTTTCCGGTAACTATTTTAAAATTATTTTATCCATAGTGACATCTCAAAGAATATTTATGAGGTCTATTCTCCATATCACCATCACTTTAATAATCTCTTTTTCATAAAAACAAACTAATCCCAAATTCTATCGATGAGTATCTGCAAAGGCTTTGAAAATCGGGAGGATACCGCACTTTTGCTTGCAAATCATTCAAAATCTCTAGATACGCTATTAGAGGATTATCAATTCTCTTACAAACGTGCAGAGGAGTTTCTTGAAGGTTGCAGTATTCATATCACTGATCCTGAAGCGAAAAAAGGTTCATGGTATCTTTCTCAGAATTCTTACAGTAAAATCAGAGAGGTAAAATCTCTCCCCTTTAATAGTTAAAACGACTCTGAATCATTAAGTAATGGACTTACTTAATATTCTACGATTCATATATTACTTATTATCAACATTTACAAACAAAGCTTTTCGAGGACTTCTCTTAGAATATAGTTTTCTTTCACATGCAACTAAATCTCTAGTCCATCATACTTATTTATGGCTTTTGAAGAAAACTAATTAGTTATTCATTGATAACTATTCAACCAATCGATCGGTTTAGATATTTTCCTCAAACGCTGTCAGCAAGAAGACTTTAATTATTTTGCACATTCAGAGTATTTGTGATTGCTCTGCATCATATATTCTAAATTATCATCTTTGCTTTGTTATTCAGGAGTCCTTGTTCTGAAAGGGTCGCTACTTGTCAGTCTGACGAATTTCATTGTTGTTATTGGAAGACTGAATAATTGCGTGTCACCCTGGAATTTTGTTCATTATACTTCTTTGGATCTTTCTCGTAGCAGGAAACGAAGAGACAGTCGTGGAAAATTGCTCAATATCTCGTCATATAAGGTCTGTGCTTCATTTTCAGTTAATGATATGAAGAATAAAAAATTGAGTTCGCAAACTTTACTGAATTAGAAGGTCAGAATCAATATTTTCTGGAATTTGAAATAATTTATTAGATTACAAAAATTAGGGGTTAGTACCCACATATAACTTAGTTAATTTCTTGCTGATCGGCTGGAAGAGAGAAGTATTTTGTAAGCAGCACAGTTCATAAGATAGACAACTCTCTCTCTCAATCAAGCGATTCAAGGTTAAGGAGCTAACTCAGTTCACAACAAAAAAAAACAACCGAAATTCAGGCCAAGAAGAAAATTGAACAGGTAGCGGAACAATGAGAGTTAGAACCCTTTACCTTTCTTGGTCCATGCGAAAATATTATGAGCAAATAAGTTGAAAAAAGTCGTCTTATGATAACTGATCAGACTTGGTCAAAACTGGAAATTAATAGAGTAGCTGACTGCCGATTAACTTCAGAACATAGTCGAAAAATGCTGCTGGAACTTGCGACTTGCTATGTTAGAAGTCCAAAGGCTACATTAGCCTAACCTAATGCTCTTCTTACAAACTATAAATAAAATTTCCCCCTTTGATCTCTACCCTCGTGCTAAACTTCTCGGGCTTCGAAAACACCCGATAAAAGCCTTGTATATATGAAGTGGTACTGCTCATTTTGTCAACCACCATTTCTGTTATTCTACCAACGATGAATGTAAATTGAAAAGCTCATAAATCAATAACATAGCTTTAATTTTAACTTTCGAGCGTTTTCTCTCGCTTTTTCAAAATTAAATATCAACCAACTCCTATTCTCAACAGCAGTACTTTCACTTTCTCCTTAAATTCGTGATAGCATTATGAAAAGCCTATGGTTTAAACTTCATCAATGAAAGTGAGATAATTCTTTCAAATCACCATATAGGGTGGACACCAATCTTGCATGGTATTGATGTTGAACTACTTCTAATATACGAAACCATAAAGCTTCAAGCTACAATCCAACTGAACATTTCATGAAAAATTGAGTTAACCCTTGGCCAAAAAGTAGCTTTCTTGGATTCACGTTGCTCTTCTTTCCTTAAACTTTAAATTAGTTTTGTTTATAAAATTTCATTTTCCAGTAGAGAATATGCGTTTGCTGAGATTGACAATACCTACGAGGAATTTTCTTTAGACGCAGAGGGTATTGGACTGCTGACGTCAAGGATCGAACCATTGAAATCAGAAAATCTTGCGGAATTGCCTTCGCATTAGGTCCAATCAAAAAGTATCACCCACAACATTCTAGACTATGATCAGAATCGAAATGGGATCGCTTTTTCAAATTTGATACCCCTTACAACTTCTCAAAAAAATTACTGTAAATACTGAAAAAACCGTTTGCTATGATTCCTGGTTTTGCTTCTAACAACTACTGATCCACCGTTGAAAACTTCTGAAATTTAATAAAATCATTTGATTGATTAGAATATTTTGAAATCACTTCTGGGATTTTTGTTCAGCTAAATACTAATTTAATAATCTAATTAAATAAAATCAACCAGCCAGCTCAATATCTCGAAACAACACTATGAACGACAACAGAAGTTTTGAAAGCCAGCTAGATGAAGCTAATAAGTCAGCTGAGGCTGAATTTGAACTCAGTGAAGCTGAAGCGAATTCTTATCACCTTGCTTACAAGCTGGCTGAGGTTTTCCTTGAAGATTACGATATTCATATCGTCTGCCCTGAACCGACTAAAAGAATACCAAATCTGTGCTTTCAAAGCAGGATTTCCATAGAGAATAGCCAAAACACCCTGAAGACTACTACGGTTATTTCAATTAAAGAAACCCAAGCATTATCTGCTCCTGACGTTTCACTCAAGAGTTGTCATGCTTCGAAGTTATTCTTGCGAAGACAGACTGGGAAGCCATCTCTGATGCTATCTGATGATTATACGACATGAATATTAAATGATGGTGGTGATGATGGTGGAATATTTAGTTCGTTTCCCTACTCAGTGATAACTACTACTATAATTTTTGACATAATAACATTAATGGTTTTTTATTTACTTCTACATTCGATTATTATATTATTAGGCACGTACTTTCTTTCTCCCATTGCTCATACAACATTATCAATGGATATCTTACAAAGATGTTCGTCGACGCGACCTGAATGAAACTTATTTAATTCATGGAATAATCGTCAATCAAATTAAAATAAAAGAAAAGAAAATTAACGTCGGTCAAGTTTTTAATTCGGCTGCAGCTTCACCTAATATTCATTATTCTTCAGCTAGTTCACAATGCTAGACTTGATCATATTGACTATTAATGCAAATAACTGTATTTTTCGACTCTTGTTTTAGTTGAAACAATTATCAGCCAGTTCGGCCTGAAACAATTTTTGCATTTTAAGGTGGAATCATCATCATGATCATTGCTGTTAGAAAGACTCTTTTCGTTGATGCTATTGGTCTCATTTGGTGAAATGCAAATTATCAAACTTGCTATATCGCAGAAAATTTTTGTAAGAGAACAGGCAGAGATCTCTGCTATTGCATTGAGAAACTGGGGAAAAATGCAGAAACGACACGAACTTTTGAAATTTCAATGAATCTCCAATTGCCAGCATTCGAAGTAGAAATTTCAGAGCCTATGATAACTTGTATTGATTACATTGTATGACGAATAGCTTTAGATCTCACATCTGGGCCATAATTTCCTTGCTGGAGGCTACATTTCTTCATGCTATGGAAGTCATGCGTACAGGATTATGTGATCGATTTTTGGTTTTGTTCAACCTGTTCATTAATGCCACCGACGAAAGAGCTTCAGTAGTAATTCACAAACACGTTCTTTGCAATTTCTCAAAAAATGAATCCATCAAAAATGGCCTGGCTCTTGTGTCTGAAATTTTGATCCCAAACTCTTTCAATAGTCTCATCCAGAAGCACGCTACACATTCCTTCTACTTTTCCAAGGATTTCCTCTTTCAAATTTGAATACAAAGCAAGATTTTTGGATCTTTCAACCTCTAAAGACCCGGCATAATAAATTTTATTTACAACTGAATTAGAAAATCTAAAAAATCATTTCAGAAATTCGATCACGTTTTCGATAATCCGATTTCACTGCACCTTTAAACACCAAATCATACTTGACACAAGTCAGTTGAAATCCTTTACTGAAATGCTGTCAGTTAGCAATTATACAAATGAAAGAAGCCTTAATTACGAATCAAGTAACCATTCCATCCAGTACGCTATGGCATCATACGACCCTTACTTGAAATCACTTCGCTCTCAGAACTCAGTAGCATTTTTCAAAATAAATTTGCTATGAAAAATTCAAATCATGGAAAACTAAGGCCACTCGGTGTTTCCCTACGCCTCTCCAAGCACCCATCAAAAACGACAACAGAAAAAAGCCATGGCTCTACTCGCCAGAGTCACCTCCTTTCAAACAACAATTCTTCCTACCACACAGATAACAAACTAAGCTCGAATCGCTCATCAGTGAAGTCTACTTGGAATGATATCCTTTCTCCTGATTCACCGGCTGATGCCTCCGAGGAAGATATTGTTCATAAATACGCTCGAGGCATAAAGGTGTTCGTCTTCACAGATCGAAAGCTTGAGCACCTAACTGCTCTTCTCAAGCTAGATAACCCTTGGGAATTTATCCCTCCTGATGCTTTGGCGATATTTGAAGCGTGTATGTTCTTGGTTTATGGCAAAGTCATTCCAACTTGGCAAATTTTGCAGACTGAGTTAAAATACCGCGAAGATCTGTTTTTACAGGATCTCAGTTCTTTCGATAAGACGACTATGATCATCAAGAAGATGAATGAAAGGCAGTTTCAGAGAATAAAGGAGGCGATGGAGAGTGTGGATATTAGTGGGATGAAGAAGAATGTGTATTATGGCATTATGAGAGCTTTGAAGAGTTGGGCAAAGACGCATCTCCAATTCTATGAAGATTGGGTTGCGGCGTTCGAAAACCATATCCTTAAATCTTAGAAGAAAGTCTTCTTTATTATGTATGCTGATACGTTATTTAGTTTAAATTTATGCTGTGATATGGTCTACTTGAAACATAGCTATAAGTAATTAATGTTTCGAATTGATTAGTTGAATAACTGTATATTTATCATATTTTTTGTCTAAGAATGAATTATTTAGAATGAGCAACAAGAAGAAGCCAAAATGATCTCTAATGTATTAGTCTCACTGAATCTACAATTCCATAGTTTTGCTAGCATTGTTGTTTGTAGAATTAAACAGAATGAAGGACTATTAAAATGTGTATGAAACGAAGTTCAAAGTGGTCATCCATAAAAAATAAACGATCTAAGTCCTTTAGTGAGAAAATGCAATGGAGCTAAATAAATTTGAACAAATACAATGCATACGAATCTTATGTGTTTTCCTTTGTATGGTTAGGCAAACGAATGAATATGGCCGAGTTAGTCTCATAGTGTTCGAAGTTTACTTTTCGTTTGAGGTTGATGTTTATTATTCTCACTCTCAGTCATATATTGTGATAATTCGATGATTGATGCAACACTCACACTATGAATATAAAATGTGTAATGGCTTAACTTCTATCTCGGTTTATGATTGATATATATCTATAAATTTTGTTTTAATTTTTTGTGGAGAGTTGATATTTCCTAAATGATGTATTATTCGAGACCCTCTCACAGACCTAGTGCTGCCTTGATTTGAGGATAGTTGTCATCGCATGGTTGAAGGAAATATGCCCAGAATTGAGCAGACAGTTTAACAATTTTTTTCAAAAAAGTTCCAATTATCAGCAACTCACATGTTTGTGTATTAATTTTAGTTGACATTAGAGAGTCGCGAATATTTTCGGTGATCGAAACACTTACCCTGATGTCTCTCTTAGTTTACTTGCTGTACCGTAGATTAGCAAATTAACATTATTTCTCCCATGGTTTACAATCCTTTTCCTTGAGAATTGGTAGGAAGATAATTTATTCACTTTTGTATTCAGAGCTTACAGCTACATTGATGATAATCTATTCCATCCAATTCTTCCTCGTTCTAAATGAATGAATTCAAATTTAGGATCATTAACAATTTTGGATAGAAATGCTTCGAAGCTAGCAAAAGTCTACAAGAGCCAAAAAAAAAAAAGTGCTATACAATACAATTTTGAACGCTATAGTTCTAAAGGTGATTGACTGATCTGGTTAAAGCTTTCGACTTTGGTTTGATTGACTGTCTAGTGATGATATCAGATCTCTAATGGAACAATCTATGAAGTAGATAATTTTCAATATTTCAATCAAGACTAAGATATAGATATTTTGCAACTGCTTGCTTACTAGTACTAGCAGGAGCCTCTAATTTAATGGCAATCATCGATACTTCTGTTTGAGTTTTTGGATTGTTGAAACCGTTCTAAGTAAAATCAATAAATGAATCAATGCATTAGGCTCTCAAGTAGAGCTGTCCCAAAAACCTGCAGCTGCTAGCTTTTCCTTTATCACAGCAAAATTTATTGGCTTCGTGCAAAAATCGTCCATACCAGACTCTCTTGCTTTTGCTTCATCAGACTTTTGAACAAATGCAGTGCATGCGACGATTTTTATCACATCTATCTCTCTTTTCTTCATCATTTCTTTCAATGCCTTAGCAGTCTCGAAACCATCCATGACTGGCATTTGACAATCAAGAAACATCAATTTATATTGATAGCAAGTCTTGCAGCAGCGATTTTGTTGCCGAGTTTCAATTTTCTCAATAGCCTGCTTTCCATTGAAGGCCCAAGTGCATGAGATTTTCAGCTTTGAGAGTATCTGATCGAGAGCAGTGAGATTGAATGAATCATCATCAACGATTAAAATTTTTGGACAGTCACAGTTGATTTTTGGAGAGTTTAGCAAATTGTCAGTGGCTGTTAAATTGACTGATAGGAAACTTGCTTTATTTGAATAAGGCGAAAGAAGCAAATCATTTTGTCCTTGTCCTTGTCCTCTTCCTCTTCTGGGAGTATCCAGTTTAATAGGCATGGTTCTCATTAATTCTGTCGTATTCTTGAAACCCATTCCTACATCCGGAATTGTCATGAGAGTCTCATTATCATGAATGAAGTCAGGTGCATTCGTCGGATGTTGATATCTAAGAATATTTTCGGGGGTTCTGTTATACACCGTGAAAAAGAATGATGACCCTTCATTCTCTTTGGATTTGAATCTGATGATCTCACCCTCTCTTCCTGTTACTTCCTCCGGACTTAGCCTCTGGACGATATTATTTGAAATCACAAGTCCAAGTCCTGCCCCTGTAGCATTGATCCGTAGGTCATGGTTTCCCAAATCTAACTTCTCAAAACTTTGAAAAAGTTTCTCTTGGTTTTCTGAACTTATTCCTATTCCGCTGTCTTGACATGTAATTTTCACCCCTTTAAGCTGTGAGACAGAAGAGTCGTCATACGAAAGCAAAGAGGTCTGAGGGTGTGCAATCGCTACCTCATCAAGAAATAGAGTCACTCCTCCTTCAAAAGTAAACTTGACTGCATTACTTAACAGATTCAGCATCACTTGTTTCAATCTATTATGATCGGTATGTAATGTTTCTTCTTTTTTTCTCAAGTTGTTTTGTAGTTTCAGCTGAATTTGTTTCTTCTGGGCTTGTAATTCTAATAGCTCTATGCATTCCTTCGCAGTTTCCGTGACACTCTTCGCTTCGAAAACAAGTCTGAGTTTCCCTGCATGCATTTGAGAGAAGTCGAGAATATCATTCACCAGAGATAGCAACAATCGGTTGCATCGTAGAGCAGGGATGAGCCATTTGTCTTTCACAGCAATTGGCACTGCATATTCGGTAATAGTCTGCTCAAGGAAGTTGATACTGCCATTGAGAGGAGTCCTCAGTTCATGTGAGACTGAAGACAATAAGCGGGTTTTATACTCACTACTTGCTTCAGCGGCAATGAGCGAGTCTCGGTCGGTTGTGTCAGTTATATTTATTACAATTACTTGCTCATCCATGAAGAGAGAAGGAGTAAACTTTATAGAAAACTGTTTTTTATTGCTCCGATTATTTGGATCTATCCAATATGTTTCAGCTGTGACTACGGTTGTAGGAGGCTCAGAATGAAAGAGTGAGTTATTAACTCTTTCAAGCATACCATATAGAGAGTTTTCCTAAATTATTAAGATAATTATTAGACATCAATGAGTAATCAACGAGGATTGATTACTTGCATGTTTTCTTGAGATAGCATTATTCTCTCAGTGATCAGTGACATCAACGGTGGATTCACAGCCTTGACTTGAACTTCTGAGAACAGCTCTTGTATTCCAACGGTTGCCTCTGAAGATCGTCGATTAAGCATAGCACCAATAGTTCGATTCGAATATATAATATTGAATTTGGTGTCAGAGATAATGATTCCTTGGGAAATATCATCGAAGATACGTTTGATCGCTTCATAATTGTCAAGGATTTTCATTTTCTCAAGAAAATCCAATTTTACAAATCTTTCTTGTGCGTATGTGAGCGCCAAGAACGTAAATACTGCGGATAATGCCAATGTCAGTATTGGAATGAAAGCAGGCTCTCTGTTTATCACAAAGTAGAAGAAAAATCCCTTTTGTACTAATACATTAATCACTTTCATCCACCAAGAACAAAGAGTAAAATAAACAGTAAACGCCACGAATGCAGCGCACCAAGCCCAGACATAAATTCCCAACTTGTTGAAATTATCCACTGCTATGCTTCCAACCACAGGATAAAATGCGAACTGAGATGCGCAGCCTATTATATCTAACAATATTATGAGCTTAGGTGCATGCGGTTTAAGTCGACACATGTATTTTTTAAGTAAGTAGTTTCCAAGCAAACCCAATACTGCCAAGATGAATCTGACAGCTAGTAGGATTTGAGACGCTCGGTTACCTACTTTAGGGTTGAAAGCGTACATCCCGACAAATATTACTGTTCCGACGACTAGACCAACTGTAACCATAACCAGTCTTCGATGGATTTGGAGTTCCAAATCCCAAGTATATGCTTCCGCGTGTTTTTTCTTCTTGAAACGCAGGAATATATCCATTCCCAATTAATTTGCGTTATTAATTGATAGTTTGTAGAATTTTTTATTTATTAAAGAGCTTAATCTGGATTGGTCCGAAATTGAGAGCTGCTCTAAAGCTTTAATTTATAAATTGCTGATGCATTTATTTTGTCAGCCTTAAAATCATTTGAGAAAGTACCTACTTAGACTAAGAAATGAGCGTTGCTGCTAGAAGGGAGTCTCTGATGGTAATGTATGCAACTTGTTATTATGCAAGCGTTGTAAGCAGAATAAGGTGAGCCTCTCTATGAGAGAGAGAAAGAGAGAAAACAGATTAGAATAGAAAAACCTCAATCTATCTGTTTGAATACTTATAATAAGACTGTAGAGTCGTCTCTAATGAAATACAAGTGTAGCCTCATGATGAAATACACACATGATTTTCCATAGAAAAGTCATGTCAGTTTTTTTTGATTTTGAAACAAGAATACCGAATTATTTCGAAGTCTCAAGTTAATCCGGCTAGAAAGGGTGCCTTTGCTACAAAAATAGCTGAAATCGAGTTGGTGCCTCATTCAAGCCATAAGAATTTTTTTCTAATACTATGAGAGTAATTTGAGATAACCAGTCGTCGATGAATTTGAAGTTCCAAATCCCAAGTTAATGATTCATATATTCTTGATCAGCAGCGCTTTGCACGTTTTCAAAGGCGTTCATATTTGGGAATTGATAGATGAGAGCAGTCGTATCCATCATGCAATATATTTATTTTTCATATTTCTGTGCCAACAAGAAAAGTGTTCTATTCTAATACTATCATTTCACAATATATTCCCTTAAGCCAAGGAATCATGATTGTCGATCAGAGTAATGAAGTGATCTATGTCAATCGGATAGTCTATACCCTCCTCAACCAAGACCAGCAGCAAGTAGTATCGCTGGCGACTCTTTTTTCGCAAGTATATGTGAAATCTATCTCTCCACAAATACCAATAAAATTCTACAAACAGAGAGAGTTTTGTCGACGAGAGACTGCGAGACTACTGTATGTTCTGAGGCAACCATAGACTTTCTAACTGTTCAAGAGCTCGAGCGAGAATTTCCAATGACTATGGATTCTATCTATAGCACTTCGAAGTTTTACCACTACCGAAGCAAATCTTATTCGAAAACGCCTAGTACGATGTCCCCAGTACCTCAAATCAAAATGACTTGTGATTGTCCTCAAGTGCTCATCGTTGATGATGATGTCTTCAATCTTACAGCTCTCAGTCAAATCCTTGCCAAAAATGCTGTGGGATGTCACTGGGCCTTCCATGGAAAGGAGGCAATAGAAATAGTCAAATATCGACAAGCAAATCGTTGCGGTCCTCAATGTCAACAATATAAGGCTATATTTCTAGATCTTAGTATGCTGATCTTGAACGGATTTGAAACTGCAAAGCATGGAATCTGGTTCGCAAAATTTCTGTTGGAAATTGATGAAGATGATAAAGTTCTTTTGTCGTTTAGTAGTTATTTTTCTACAAAACTATCAGTTTTGGATTTTAAGTCGTGAGTCATTTGAATCTGTCAAATAACTTACTGACTCTCGCCTGCTCAATGTATATTTTCTACTGACTTTGACTTATAATTTCCTTTCTAACTAACGAATGTATTTTAGTACAGTATATGGAAGTTCTCATTAGCTCCAATTTTCTTTTCGTTTTCATTTCTTTTCATATTGTCAGATTATGCAGTTATAAATGAAAACACAGATCAAATTAGATGACAACCAGAAACCATGAGCAGCTACAGCTTTGGAAAATAAATGCTTTATTAATTCGCTCAAAATTCCTATTAACTTAATCTGAATTCTTTATGATGTCTTACTACTTAAAGCCGTCCGGCGTGGTGTTCTGAAAGTTTAACTTCCTTTGTTTCTTGCATCAGAGCGCAGCAAGGACAGCAGAAAGTCGCTAAGACGTCACCACAGCAGCCTCCTTCGATGTTGTGTCTATGGCGAATGCTACCTCTCAGAGAGCAATGAAGAAGCCACTCCAAATGTAAGCTCATAAGGACTGCGAACAGGATAGATTGGACACAACATCCTCCACCATTCAAATAGTCGTAGATACGTCCGTATTGGATGCAAGGGCAGCACCAGCTGCAAACACAACCATTCATATGACTCAGACACCCACATAAGCCAGCTTCCCAATCTTTTGGATGTTGGTGACCATGACCGCCGTGACCATGGTGGTGGCCACCAGGCATTTGTTGATTTTCAGCCATACCTTTCTGCATTTTGGGGATTTGGATTTGCTTTGGAAATTTGGAAATTTTTTTATAAGATGCAAACGAACTCAGAATCATCAGAAGGAACCATAATTCCTTCGATTTCGATTTCGATTTTTTTGCTGATTTTTTTGTTTTTTGTCGTTTCTGGTACGACTTTACTTAAAATAATTCAATTTTAAAATATCTTTTTTTTTCCCTACAAAATTTGACCAATCTTAAAAAGCTTGCAATAAACTCAAGATTTGCTTAGGATTTTCCGTAGGTTTTAGGTGTTAATGACAGAGAGACCAATTTTCATCAGTGATTTCAATCTATGGAAGGAAATGAATCTCGATTCGGACTTTATTTGGTGAATTGAGCTCAATATCTAAATCGCCAAGAGTTTTACTTGTTCTCTTGTCCAACTACTGTATAAAGTCTCATACAAATCTGCTTTCGCGAAGAGGCATTAGCCGAGAGCAGACCAAGAACTGGGAGAGAATTCGAAGGTCAAAATTACCTGTGCCTCACAATATTTTCATCATCTGGGTTTAATACAGTTAGTTAGTTAGGAGACAATGACATTGGAAGGCTGCAGTCATGGCCTTGACTTCCTGGTTCTGAAGGGCCTGATCAATGGTCTGGCGATATTGCTATTTCTTAATTGCCTGGAAGGCATTGAGGTTAATGGTTTAATTTAATCTTATTGTTCGCCTTCTTAGGTAGAGAGTTAAATGAGATCAGTTGATTTCTCTGAAAGGAACAGTCTGCATGTTATCGACCAGTTCAACACAATAAAACGATGATATTCACCTATGACAAACAAAAAGCATTCAAACTCTGAAGCTCTCTCATTCAAAGACTTGAAAGAATTGAAAACTCACTTTTACCGATCAGTCAGAAACATTCTTTAGTAAATGCGAAAGCTTTGCTGTTGAAAATTCAGAAAAAAATTTCTTTTGGATCAGACTTCTGCATAAAAATGAAATGAATGTCTGTACTATTCCTTGATTATTTCAGATTTATTCATATTAAATTTATATTTTTATTTCTAGTTATATCTCTTTTCAGAAGATCAAAAAGACAAAAGAACAAATATAATTCATACGAATCTTATGTGTTTTCTTTTGTATTGCTCGACCAACCAATGATATGGCCGAGCTAGTTTCATAGTGTTAGCAGTTTACTTTTCGTTTGAGTAATACGAATCTCAGAGATGATAGTGTTATCAAAAGTAGGTTGATGTTTCTTTATTGAATTTTAAAGCTCGCTCTCAGTCATATATTGTGATAATTCGATGATTGATGCAACATTCACATTATGGATTTTTTTGTGTAATGGCTTAACCTCTTTTTCAGTTTATGATTGATATATATTTATAAATTTGTTTTCATTTTTGTGGAGAGTTGATATTTCCTAAATGATGTATTATTCGAGACCCAGTGCTGCCTTGATTTGAGGATAGTTGTCATCGCACTGTTGAAGGAAATATGCTCCTTGCCATAAATCAGAGGTTTTAATCAAATAGTGAACTTCAATATGATTTCCAGAATATTGCATAAGCTTCCCAGTAGAATGGGTTTGAATGAAGGCCATCGTGAATGATTCAACGTTGCCTTGGCTGACTTCTTCAAGCAATAATAAGTTCAGAACCCAATCAATAACAAAGATATAGAAACTAATGGAATCCATATCAGCGGGCAGGCTGGAATCAGTTTTCATCTGGAAACTCTTGAAATCTTTGCAAGCAGATGCTGGAGGCACATTTTTCGAGCCTCTCTGGCCGACATTGATAAGAGTTCTTCTCAAGTAAAGCAGATCTTTAATATTGTAGAGTGGTTTTTCTGCCTTCATTAATTTGAAGGTGGATTGCCCTTGACTTGATAATTTGAAGCCAAGGGAGCGAATCAAGAGCAGCACAAACTCAGGAAGATCTTGATATTCGTTGAAGAACTTAGCAACAACATCTTCACCTTGCTTTTGTGCTTTGTTGGTATCCTCTTCTTCATCATAGCCCTCACATTTGTATCGTAGAGTTTTGAAAAGGTTAAAGACAAGAAGATCGATTATGTTAGATTTATCCTTAGGAACGAACAGTATCTTCATACCCTTAGCCAGAATTTGAATCAATTGACCCACCACATGCCCATTTTGCCAATCTTCAGCATAAGCAAAGAGTAAACTTGTTAAAATGTTAGAAGCTAAGGCATCATCCAGAAGCGACTTTAAGCCTTTCTCCAAGTTTTCTGTACCCAAGCGATCACAAATTTTCAACAATGAAGGCATCCCTAAAATCAAGGCGGTCTGGATGTTTCGTTGAGGATCATAGGTGTTCAGTGCAGTTTCTTCATCAGCCTCTTCATTTTCTTTGTGCACAAAAATTTTAGTCAAAGCCTCTTTGTATTCAGATGAATAGACTGGGTAAGCTTTTTCAAGGAGACTCATGCATTCCGTTATTAGTTTGGGATAGCGATGAATGAGGGCTAGATAAGGTATCGTTCCTTCAGTAAATTTGCATGTTAAGGCATTTTCAATAGATTTTCCATCATACTGTCCTCTCAGAACAACGTTATGCAAGTAATGAATAAGGGCTTCCTCATTCAACTGATGGATCGCTCTGAACGGACTTGATTCATCGAGAGGATTTATATCAAGAGTTTTTATGAGCCATAATAATTCTTCGTAAGAATGAGGAAATTGAGATGTATCAATCCGCTCTTTTAAGGCTGAAACATCAATGTACCGTCCTTTTTTTTGGAAGAGCCATGCAAGTAATATGCGTTGACGGCCATATTGATACAGCTCTTCATCAGGGTAGGGCAACATAAATCCTGAGTCCATTAATGCTTCTAAAACGACTCTTGATTGGGGATAAGCGAGTATTCTTAGCGCCCTGTCAATTTCAGATGGAGTGTCTTCAGCTAATTCGTCATCATCATAAAAATCGTCGTCGTCATCTTCAGCAGCTTTTTGAGGCTTGGGCTCAGGACCAAATAGGCCATCTAATATTTGTCTGGGGCTTCGGTAGTCAAATTCCCTGATTTTACCTCCGAATCTTTTGATAATATCCAGACTGGTATTATATTGCGAGGATGTGATTGCGTTTCGTAGGATAAATTGATAAATCCAGTTTGCCTCGAAGACTTTCGAATCGATATCAATGCCTTTTGCTGTCAATAAGGTCCAAATTTTGACTATATTCGCTGAATAATATTTCAGGCTTTCTTTTATCCAGGTGAATATCAACGTAGTAGCCATTTTTTTGGATTCATTACTAATTCGATTCCAAAGGATTTGGAATATTTCGATGGCTGTATCAAAGGAACGCGTTGAGTGATACAATAGGTCAGATAATTCTCTTTTTGCCAGATCATTAAAGGCAACAGAATCAAAGAAGGGTAGCACTTGTTTAAGAAACTCTGTTCTCAACTTTTGAGCCAGTTGTGAATGATTTAAGCTGCTCATATAGGGGACGGTGCTCCGGTAGTTACTTATTAGTTCTTCAGATGATTTGCCAGTAAAAGTTTGTTTGATAAATTTCTTGATAATTGGCCTTTGGAAAATTTCTTCGACTGAGAAACCAGCATCCAACGATTTCTCCAAGATATCTCGACAAAAGTACTCTTTGGTGAAAGTAGTATTGCCATTCTCGTCATTGGCTGGAGCGGTAAATATTCCTTCAATTTCTTTGGTGTAGTGCTGATGCAGAAGCGCTTCAACTTCCATGTCTGCCTTCTTGTCACCCATACGCTCGAATAAGAATCGAACTCTTGGCAGAACAGGTTTGGTTGAAGATTTCCTGTGGCTAATTTCCGTGAAGGTAGTTCCTTCTAACAAGAAGTATCTTTGAGGGATCAAAGACTTGATCACCTCAACATCTTTGCTGATTGCTAGAGCTCGTAAAGGACCATCATTAAATCGCTCCAGGAGAAGTACAAGTTCTTTGAGATTGTCCTCAGAGATAGGTCCATTTAACGCTGCCTTCACTGTTGCTGAATCAGCCTTTCCCAGAACATAGTCAGCGAGCTTTTCAGATGGAGTAAGGAGACGGATGAGCTCAAGTTTCTCTGAAAGCGAGGCCGATCTGTATCTTCTCAACACATCGAATCCGTAAGTAAGAGGGATGTTATCGTATGTATCATATGCCACCAAGAAAGAAGCATAAATACTAGGCTTCTGCTTTTGAATTCTCTGAAGCACTGCAATTTTGTCAGCGAGTTTCAGAGACTTGTTCAAAAGCAGCAAATGAACAAAGTTCTGTTTTTGGTCATTTGAGTGGACCAACTTCACTTCATCAAGTGCGTTAAGCATAGTTTCAAGTAGCAATTCGATGAATTTGGCATCGAAAAGCAAAGCTATCAAGAGAAGCGGAGAGTTTCCACAACTATCAGGAGTTAGGAGCAGAGAAATCGCTTTCTTAGGATCCTCTTTAAGCAAGGATGAAACAACTTGATCGTGGTCGTGTCGAGAGTAGATCAGATTATGTAGATCTGAACTTGTTTTGGAGAACTTCCTTCGAAGTTCCTGGCGAATTTGCGACTTGATCTCCTTGTATTGACTGAAATATTCTTGCCAAGTAAACTTGTTCGGAGTGTACTGCTTTCTGCGCAACTCTTGATAAAGTTCTGCCATCTAATGTTTTCGATTAGAAATTATAAAAAATATCTTTTACGATGGGTATTTCAATCCTTGGCGTGATTATAGTCATCTGATCAGAGAATTTTACTCAGAAAGAAACTATCAGAATTGAACAGACATATCAATTAACGCTTTTTTCTACAAAATTTCAATTATCAGCGACTCATGTGCTTGTCGATTATTTTCGGTGCTCGAAACGCTTACCTTGATGTCTCTCTTAATTTTCTTGCTGTACCATAAATTAGCAAATTAACCTTATTTCTTCCGTGGTTCACAACCTTTTTCTTGAAATGTGGCAGGAAGACACTTATTCTCTATAGTATTCAAAACTTGCAACGACGTTGGTTGGAGTATTCTATTCCACCCAATTCCTTCTCGTTCTGAATGAATGAATTCAAATTTATTTAGCGTCAAATTGACAACTTTGAATAGGCAGGCTCTGGCGTTACAGGAACTAATTAGCAATAATAATGCTATTTTCTATCAATAGAATACAACTTAGAACGCTATAGGTTCTAAAGATGACTAATCTGGTTAAGGCTTTCGACTTTGGTTTAATTAACTGTCTAGTGATGATATCAGATCTCTAATGTACAATCTATGAAGTAGAAAATTTTTCAATATTTCAATCAAGACTAAGATATGGATATTTTGTAACTGCTTGCTTACTAGTACCAGCAGGAGCCTCTAATTTAATGGCAATCATCGATACTTCTGTTTGAGTTTTTGGATTGTTGAAACCATTCTAAATAAAATCAATAAATGAATCAATGCATTACGCTCTCAGGTAGAGCTGTCCCAAAAACCTGCAGCTGCTAGCTTTTCCTTTATCACAGCAAAATTTATTGGCTTCGTGCAAAAATCGTCCATACCAGACTCTCTTGCTTTTGCTTCATCAGACTTTTGAACAAATGCAGTGCATGCGACGATTTTTATCACATCTATCTCTCTTTTCTTCATCATTTCTTTCAATGCCTTAGCAGTCTCGAAACCATCCATGACTGGCATTTGACAATCAAGAAACATCAATTTATATTGATAGCAAGTCTTGCAGCAGCGATTTTGTTGCCGAGTTTCAATTTTCTCAATAGCCTGCTTTCCATTGAAGGCCCAAGTGCATGAGATTTTCAGCTTTGAGAGTATCTGATCGAGAGCAGTGAGATTGAATGAATCATCATCAACGATTAAAATTTTTGGACAGTCACAGTTGATTTTTGGAGAGTTTAGCAAATTGTCAGTGGCTGTTAAATTGACTGATAGGAAACTTGCTTTATTTGAATAAGGCGAAAGAAGCAAATCATTTTGTCCTTGTCCTTGTCCTCTTCCTCTTCTGGGAGTATCCAGTTTAATAGGCATGGTTCTCATTAATTCTGTCGTATTCTTGAAACCCATTCCTACATCCGGAATTGTCATGAGAGTCTCATTATCATGAATGAAGTCAGGTGCATTCGTCGGATGTTGATATCTAAGAATATTTTCGGGGGTTCTGTTATACACCGTGAAAAAGAATGATGACCCTTCATTCTCTTTGGATTTGAATCTGATGATCTCACCCTCTCTTCCTGTTACTTCCTCCGGACTTAGCCTCTGGACGATATTATTTGAAATCACAAGTCCAAGTCCTGCCCCTGTAGCATTGATCCGTAGGTCATGGTTTCCCAAATCTAACTTCTCAAAACTTTGAAAAAGTTTCTCTTGGTTTTCTGAACTTATTCCTATTCCGCTGTCTTGACATGTAATTTTCACCCCTTTAAGCTGTGAGACAGAAGAGTCGTCATACGAAAGCAAAGAGGTCTGAGGGTGTGCAATCGCTACCTCATCAAGAAATAGAGTCACTCCTCCTTCAAAAGTAAACTTGACTGCATTACTTAACAGATTCAGCATCACTTGTTTCAATCTATTATGATCGGTATGTAATGTTTCTTCTTTTTTTCTCAAGTTGTTTTGTAGTTTCAGCTGAATTTGTTTCTTCTGGGCTTGTAATTCTAATAGCTCTATGCATTCCTTCGCAGTTTCCGTGACACTCTTCGCTTCGAAAACAAGTCTGAGTTTCCCTGCATGCATTTGAGAGAAGTCGAGAATATCATTCACCAGAGATAGCAACAATCGGTTGCATCGTAGAGCAGGGATGAGCCATTTGTCTTTCACAGCAATTGGCACTGCATATTCGGTAATAGTCTGCTCAAGGAAGTTGATACTGCCATTGAGAGGAGTCCTCAGTTCATGTGAGACTGAAGACAATAAGCGGGTTTTATACTCACTACTTGCTTCAGCGGCAATGAGCGAGTCTCGGTCGGTTGTGTCAGTTATATTTATTACAATTACTTGCTCATCCATGAAGAGAGAAGGAGTAAACTTTATAGAAAACTGTTTTTTATTGCTCCGATTATTTGGATCTATCCAATATGTTTCAGCTGTGACTACGGTTGTAGGAGGCTCAGAATGAAAGAGTGAGTTATTAACTCTTTCAAGCATACCATATAGAGAGTTTTCCTAAATTATTAAGATAATTATTAGACATCAATGAGTAATCAACGAGGATTGATTACTTGCATGTTTTCTTGAGATAGCATTATTCTCTCAGTGATCAGTGACATCAACGGTGGATTCACAGCCTTGACTTGAACTTCTGAGAACAGCTCTTGTATTCCAACGGTTGCCTCTGAAGATCGTCGATTAAGCATAGCACCAATAGTTCGATTCGAATATATAATATTGAATTTGGTGTCAGAGATAATGATTCCTTGGGAAATATCATCGAAGATACGTTTGATCGCTTCATAATTGTCAAGGATTTTCATTTTCTCAAGAAAATCCAATTTTACAAATCTTTCTTGTGCGTATGTGAGCGCCAAGAACGTAAATACTGCGGATAATGCCAATGTCAGTATTGGAATGAAAGCAGGCTCTCTGTTTATCACAAAGTAGAAGAAAAATCCCTTTTGTACTAATACATTAATCACTTTCATCCACCAAGAACAAAGAGTAAAATAAACAGTAAACGCCACGAATGCAGCGCACCAAGCCCAGACATAAATTCCCAACTTGTTGAAATTATCCACTGCTATGCTCCCAACAACTGGATAACACACAAACTGAGCCGCGCAGCTTATTGTATCTAACAATATTATTAGTTTCGGTGCTTGTGGTTTAAGTCGGCACATGTATTTTTTAAGTAAGTAGTTTCCAAGCAAACCCAATATCGTCAAGGTGAATCTGGCAGCTAGTAGGATCTGGGATGCTCGGTTACCTACTTTAGGGTTGAAGGCATACATTCCGACAAATACTCCTGACCCAATGACGAGACTAAGCGAAACCATAACCAGTCGTCTATGAATTTGAAGTTCCAAACCCCAAGTATATGCTTCAGCATGTTTTGTATTCTTGAAGCGTAGGAATAAATCCATTCCCAATAAAATTGTGTTAACTAATTAGAAAGCGAAATTTGGTGATGTTGAATTAGACGACTCCTTAGGATTTAATTTTTAAAGTGGGTGGTTTTGTTTCGGATTCAACTATAGATAAAAGTGAAATTAGATAACCATCTGCTAAGACAAAGAATGGGCTGTTGAGGTCTAACACGATCAAATCCATAGTTTTGAACCTTTTCTCGAGCAAAACATGCTGAAACTGGAAAAAATCGAAAATTTTCAAATTCCTATCTTTCTTAAAATAAAAAACAGGTTGAGTCACATCATTGTTAGTTAAGGTACTTTAGATAGTAACTCTTTCCGAGATACATCGCACAACTTAAACATATACATATGCGGAACTACATCAATTTAATACATATTTATTAGAGAAAAAAAATTATCAAATAGAACTTTATAAACAGCCTACAGCTGACAGCTTTTCTTTAATGACGACGAAATTTATTGGCTTTGTACAAAAATCATCCATACCAGCTTCTCTTGCCCTTGCTTCATCAGACTTTTGGACGAATGCTGTACATGCGATGATTTTTACCTCATCAATCTCTCCATTCTTTATCATCTTTTTCACTATCTTGGAAGTCTCGAAACCATCCAAAATTGGCATTTGACAATCAAGAAACATAGCTTTATATTGGTGACAGGATGAGGAACAAAGATTCCGTTGTCGAGATTTCATCTTTTCAATAGCCTGCTTCCCATTGAAAGCCCAAGTGCATGAGATTTTGAACTTTGAGAGAATCTGGTCTAGAGCAGTAAGATTGAATGGGTCATCATCAACGATTAAAATTTTTGGGCAATCACACTTGATTGTTGGAGAGTTTAGCAGATTGCAAGTAAGTCCAAAATCGATTGATTTATGGCTTGTCCTAATAGAAAAACGTGAAAGAAGCGAATCGATTTGTCTGCTTGTTCTTGAGGTAGTTTGTTTGATAGGCAGCGTTCTCATTAATTGTTCAGTGTTCTTGTGTCCCATTCCTGCGTCTGAAAAAGTAGCTGCAGGAGAATCATCATCTTGAATTGACTGGAGATGCTTATATGCTAGTGAATTGCCTGGCCCTCTGTTGTACACAGTGAAAAAGAATGATGTTCCTTCATTCTCTTTTGACTTGAATTTAATCACTTCAGCTTCTCTCCCAGTGACTTCTTCAGAATTTAGTCTTTGAACAATATTATTTGAGATCACTAATCCTAACCCTGCTCCTGTGGCATTCATTCTCAGATCATGTTTTCCTAAATCTAACTTTTCGAAACTCTGAAATAGCTTCTTCTGGTTCTCTGGACTGATGCCAATTCCACTATCCTTACACGTTACTCTTACTCCTCGTAGTTGTGTGCCAGAACTGGCATATGAAAGCGATGAGGTCTGAGGTTGTGTAATCACTACTTCATCAAGAATGAGAGTCACACCTCCTTCAAAAGTAAACTTGACTGCATTGCTCAACAAATTTAAAATGACTTGTTTCAATCGATTATGATCAGTTCGTAATACTTCTTCTTTTTTCCTCAAATTATTTTGTAGTTTCAGCTGAATTTGTTTCTTCTGAGCTTGTATTTCTAGTAACTCTATACATTCTTTGGCAGTCTCTAAGACACTCTTAGTTTCAAAAACAAGTCTGAGTTTCCCTGCATGCATTTGAGAGAAGTCGAGAATATCATTCACTAGAGATAGCAGCAATCGGTTGCATCGTAGAGCGGGGATGAGCCATTTGTTTTTCATAGTGTCTGATACTGCATTCTCAACAATGGCTTGCTCGATGAAGTTGATACTGCCATTGAGAGGAGTTCTTAATTCATGAGAAACAGATGATAGTAGTCTACTTTTATCCTCACTACTCGCTTCAGCGGCAATGAGCGAGTCTCGGTCGGTTGTATCCGTTATGTTTATTACCATTACTTGTTTATCCATGAAGAGAGAAGTCGTAAATTTGATAGAAAAATGTTTTTCATTCGCTGGATTGGTCGGAGCAAGCCAATATACCTCTGCTGTGACAGTAATCTCAGGGGTGTCTGGATGAAAAAGAGAAGTTTTAATTCTCTCGAGCATTCTGTCTAGAGAATTTTCCTGGATATTTTCTTGCGATACCATTATTCTCTCTGTATTAACCGACGCTAAAGATGGAATCATCGATTTGACTTGAACTCTTGCAAATAGACCGGCTATTGCAATAACTTCCTGTGAAGATTGCCGATGAAACATGATGTCTACAGTCCGATTAGCATAGATTGTGCTGAGCTTCGTATCCACGATTATGATTCCCTGGCTAATATCATCGAAAATACGCTTTAAGGCTTCATAATTCTCATAAATCTTTATCTTTTCGAGGAAATCTTTTTTTAAATAAAGTTCCTGTACATATGACAAGATCACAAACGTGGACGCGCCAATCAAGCCCAATGAGAGAATTGGAGTAAAAATTGGCTCTCTCTTGATCACAAAATAGAAAAAATAAGCCATTTGCGAGATCACATTGAGAACTTTTATCCACCACGACCACAAGGTGAAATATATAGAAAATGCACAGAATCCTGCATACCAAGCCCACACATATACTCCCAGCTTGCTGAAATCATCGACTGAGACATTTCCGGCAATAGGATAAATCACAAACTGAGATGTGCAGCTAATCAAATCCAAGATGACCAGCAACTTCGGAGCTTTCGGTTTTAGTCGGTGCATATACTTTTTGAGCAGATAATTTCCAACAAAATTCGTCAGCATAAGGATGAATCTTATAGTTCGTAAGATATGCGATGCTTTATTAACCACTTGAGGAGTAGATGAAGCCATAAAAGCGCTTATTACTACACCAACAGCACCAGCTAATCCAATCATAACAAGTCTAACATGCGCTTGTTGCTCTAGATCTAAGTTAAACGCGTCAGCATGCTTTTTATTCTTGAATCGCAGGAATATGTCCATGTTCCCGGTTAGTACGTTTTTATTAGTAATCCACTGCTTTTGCTTATTGAATAAACTCTGGATTGAATATCAAAGTTGAAAGTAAGAATACTTTTTTAATTTTTATAAGTGAGGACTCTTTTCTTGAATTTACTAAGACAGGAATAGTATTGCAAAATGGCCTCCTGAACTAAAGTCGAATGAATTGCTGCAGTGGCAATTAGAAAGTAGAAGATCGAGATACCTCTCATAGTCACATCTAAAAAAAAAAATCAAAATAAAAGTTCTCATTTAGGTGAATTTGCGGCTTTAGGAATTCAGCATCCGTTTCTGAACAAAAATGTCGCTGAAGAGTCAGAATACAAACCATAAAACCCTTCTCCCAATGAAACTGTTATTATCAACATGGAAATCGAGGTAAAGAATAAGTTTTGATCAATGATTTCAGATGGTGATAAAAAATTATAGAGAAGCAGGTTGCGTCATTTTACTTCCTCATGTTAGAAAGATTATGGATCTACATTGCACATGGGCAACGATGAAATTATTAGAATTGTAATTACTGAATTATACACATGCTTTTATATATCTGAATCATATTGATAGAACAATTATTAAGATTAAGGCGAGTTTTCCCAAAATCCAATATCTGATAACTTTTCCTTGATTGCAGCGAAGTTTATCGGCTTCGTACAAAATTCATTCATTCCAGATTCTTTTGCTCTCACTTCATCAGACTTTTGAACAAATGCTGTGCATGCGATTATTTTTAGGTTGTCGATCTCTCCATTCTTAATCATTTGATTCAATATCTTGGCAGTCGCGAATCCATCCAGGACAGGCATTTGACAATCAAGAAATATTACCTTGTATTGATGACAGGATAAACAACAACGATTTTCTTGTCGAGATTTAATCTTTTCAATAGCCTGCTTGCCATTGAAGGCCCAAGTGCATGAAAGTTTGAGCTTTGAAAGAATCTGATCGAGAGCAGTGAGATTGAATGGGTCATCATCAACAATTAAAATTTTTGGACAATCACAGTTAGTTTTTGAAGAGTTTTGCCAATTGCTAGTATTTCCAAAATCGACTGATTTCAAGATCGTCCTAATCGAAAGAGGTGAATGAAGCGTATCATTTAGTCCTATTCTCGGAGTGTGCTGCCTGATAGGCATCGTTCTCATTAATTCTACAGTATTTCTGTATCCCATTCCATCTGGGACTGAAGCCGTTATTAGTACTTCACTTTCTTGATTCAAGTGGAAGTCATCCCTGGAGGCGTTTCTAAGGAGCGGCTCAGTGGTTCTATTGTATACGTTAAAAAAGAATGATGTCCCTTTATTTTCGATTGACTTCAGTCGAATTAACTCACCTTCTCTGCCAGTTACTTCTAC
>ENA-UOTX01000364-UOTX01000364.1-compost-metagenome-genome-assembly--contig:-NODE-364-length-49453-cov-14.854585_pt1 | contig 49453 bp, 34 predicted proteins | sample MGYA00238143_ERZ746982 | MGnify/ENA primary metagenome ERZ746982 (study PRJEB28758, sample SAMN06268862) | compost metagenome | isolation source: single cell | place: USA: California, Emeryville, Joint... | reverse complement strand
GATGTTATACTTTTTTTTGGCTTCCATTGTTGATTAACTACTAATGTTTGATTTATTTAAATTTTTTCGTAAATACTGACGATTACGAATCCAATTAGTCTTATACTCAGAGGTGCTTATTATATACATGTTTATTTCTCCAGGGGCTGTATTGAGCAGTGCGCTGCTAGCTGCTGTTTCTAAGAGTGGCACCAAGCGTATATGTCAATATTCAATGAGTGAGAGGAGCATGGTGCACACTAATTATAGTGTACTCGCAAAATGGCTGAAAAAATTCGAAGTGATTACGTCAGCCGGTGGTTCAATGGCTATGTCGAAACCGATGATCAGAGCCTTTTCACAAGAAATGAAAAAAACAGATTCGAATTCTAAGTTTAGAAATCAAATGAGATGGTCATTAACACCGAATTAATAACTACGTTAGAAGAGGCTCGTCATACATATTTTACACAACGGTACTCTCAAAGAATACGTAATAACAATCATCTGTGTATAATTGTTGAAGAGGTCGGATGCAAATTGTCTTGGAAAATAATTTTTGAAGGCAGCTGTAAAAATATTCATGTTAGAGAAGATGGTTTAGTACTCAGTACCTCATACGACTTAATGCAATTCATTGAGATTGAATAAGCTAATTACGGGTCCTTAAAATTCGCCTTATTCTTCTTATAATCTCTCAATATCTTATTTGTAAAAATTATTAATTCAGAAATCAACGAAACGTTTGCTGGATATTTCATTTAGAATTGGAAATCACACACACGCACATGCACACGCACATGCACACGCATACGCAATGCTTTTTTTTATTTGCTTTATATAGACCACCTTCTCTCGAAAAGAAATGTAAAACAACAATAATGAAAAAAAAGAGTTGTTTCTCATTATTTTCTAAAACAACTTTGATTGATCAATAATAATATCAAACTTCTCGTGAAAGAGACCCTACAAGCTACTAGCTTATTGATGTGGTTTTTTCAGGAGTTGTACGGCAGCTCTGTGGAAATCATTGATCTTTGGACCCATGAGCTTCTTCTTTTTCACTTTCTTTTCCTTTCCTTTGTCATATTCCTTATCATACTCATCCTTTTCGGGCTTAATCGTTTCAAAAAGGCTCTTGTTTTCTTCGATAATTTTTTCTCGGACGGTTTTGAAACTCTAGAAACAAATAATATCAAAAAGAATTCCACAAAAATTTCTTACGGTGTCTTCTGTGTCCCATGCAGATAGTTCGTTATATTTATTCGATGTTTTAGAAAGGATATCTGTTGTTAGAAGTTTGCCTGTGTTTGTTGGTTTGCTTTTCTTCGAGATTTGAGGGGTCTTTACTTCTTTAACAGGCACTTTAATCGCTTCTACTTTTGGTTTCTCTTCTTCCATTGGGTTCTTAATTCGAGGATTGTTCTCCGCAGCGGCAACTTTAATCTTTTTGACGATTAACGGTTCCATAAAGAGTGAGAGTCTTCTGAGCTTCGATAATTTCGTTTCAATTCTATAGCTAGAGAAAATGTTGTTTAGAAAACGCTTGGGTAATTAATGAGTATTGTACCTTGATTTTTTTGAAAAGCTTGCTCTTCTATGCAGGATCCTCTGTGCTGATTCTTTGTTGGAAGCATCGTTATTCGATTCAGATTGGGTACTTGGATTATCTGATGTATTTTGAGTCAATTCTAAACTTTGAGGGTTTTGCCAAGTCACAGTTGCCGGTTGTTGCTCTGGCTTTTTGCTCTTTTTGTTAGCCGCGTCTTTGCCGTTCGGCATTGAACCGATTAGATTCGGTTGACTGATGGCATCAAGAATCGGTCTGAATGGTTTTTTGGAGGCATCAGTGCCATTTTGATCTCCACTAATGTGCATTCCATGAGCTTCCTTCGGCTGATTTCCTTCCTTTTTGCCTTTGAATAAGTTATCAAGGAACGCCTCCGCCTTCTTTGCTTCGTTTGGCTTCTTAACTTTCTCAGCTGAATCACTGATCTTAGCTGCGAGTCCGTTGAGATAAGGTGAGAATTCCTCTGATTGCTTTAATTCTTTCAGAGCGTCAAGGTAACTACTTCCCTTTTTCTCTACTTTATTAGCACTCTCGTTCTAATTAATCAGCTTATATCAGAAAAATATCGAAAAATAATGTTACCGTCGTCTTTACAGCCTTCTTCTGTTCGCCATTTTGTTGAGGTAAAATTTCCATCTTGTCTTGTTTTTCAGATTTTGCTTGAGCTTTTTCCTCAGTGGACACATTCTTAACGACTTTCTTTGGTTTGATATCTCCGTTTGGTAAATTTGCCAGCAATGCTGCTTCGGCCTTTGCTTTTAAATCCTGTTCTGTGAGTAAAATTAAGTTGCAATCAACACACTGGAAAAGCGTTTACCATTGGTGACCTTCGCTTGTTTTTTGACTACAGGAGCCGCTGGTCCACCTCTCTTCACATAGAACAAAATGTAAGCTTGCTCGTTCAGGACGTTTTCGAGCTTCGCTCCTGAAACTGACTCATCGTTCATCTATCAGGGAAAAATCCTATGAGATCAAGGTAAAAAGAGGCAAACTCACCTTATACCACATATTATTCGAGTTTTTAACGTAGCAATAGTAATGGCCGGCGGAAGTGTGATGTCCAAGATGCACAATCACAGCATATAAATCATATGTTACATCTCCTTTCTTTTCTTCAGTTGCAATGTATTTCCCCATCTGTAGCTCAGTGGTGAATTTAATATGTCGGTTGATTTTAGAAATATGGAAGGACGCTGCACTGAACCGTTTGAATACGCAGGTCAAGATGTTAGGAGCTAATTGATAATATTATTCAGTTCCAATCACCAGTGAAAAAATTACGATTCACTATCGAGAACTGTTTGGTTGCTTCAGTCAACGATTTGCACTTATCGCAACGGTATTTATTGTTCCCTTTCAAGTGCTCAGCTTTGAAATAGCCTTCGAGGCATTTATCAAGCGTATCGTTTTGGTTGATGACCTAACAAAAGTTTTCAACAACCAAAGGCTAAATGAAGGTTTCTTACCAGAGGAAGATCCAAGAAAGGTTCAAATATATCTGATCGGTAGCCGCAGGTCTTGCAGAGAACTGAGCTTCTCATTTTTCCAGCAAAAATATCTGAAATCAAGCTTCTTTGATCGAGTCGGAAGCCCTTAGATTGTGTATTTCCCATGCAAGCATCATGGAATTTATCTAACAGATCTCTGAGAAACTCATGTGCGTCTTCTTGTCGGCCTATCCTGTATTTTTTCCCAATCATTTTAATGTTTTTCAGGATGTCGCTTGGCTCGATCGATCTGGATTGGGTGCCAAAATATCTCTTCACAAGGTTCTCATACGCGCAGATGACACAAAATTTGCCGGGGCCTTTGAGCAGACAAGTCTTAGAATGTTGTCCCTCTTTCAGGATGTTTGCAAGAGGCGCAGTGTAATTAATGGATTGCAATACTGAGTTCAAAAAGCAGGTATTGCCGCAGTTGTTGAGGCCAGGGCCAATTTTGGTTGTTTCTTTCCATTTTAGATCGATCTGAGAAGAGGATTCTCCAGATTCTCCTTCCAGTTGCATTTTCCCGTTTTCTTTTCGCTGGTTTTTGAGGTTGGTTTTGGCGGCCTCGTTCAATCCAGTGAATACGAATTCAATCGGTTCATAGAGTTTGGGGGTCTCTGGTTTGTTTAACATTGCTTTTTTGCAATTTTTAGCAAGTTTTGTTTGATTTCTGTTAATTTTATTGCCAGAAAAGCTAATTTGGTCTCATCTAGCCTAACTTTCCGTCGTTCATGATTATATTGTTGTCAGTCATTGAGAAGAAGTTTTCGAAAATCAAATACCCGCACCAATATCTAACTGAACTTTATTAGTTTCAATTGGCCTGTTTTGAATAAATCCTGATAACTGAAAGTGCTAAAAAGGAGCAAAATATGTCGTTGCTGCCTTTTTTTAGAAGAATATCGTTAGATAAGAAACCGTCCCTTGTTGCCTTCGTAAGAGATGAGATGATTGGTATAACAAACGTTAGAGGTTGCAATCTTCAAAAAATCAGGGCTTTCTCAAAGTTAAGCAATTCGAGATGATGCTATGCGCACTGTTAGCCGCAACTGAGAAGTATATTTCGCGGATTAGTTCGATTTTTTCAATAACTCCATCGGAGGCAGGTCAAAGTGGAAATAATCAGATAGCAATACTCGCTACATATCATTTAAGTTATCCACCAGCCTCAATATATCTAGAAACTACCCTTTCGGAAATTACAATATGAAAAACTTTTTTCTGAAATAATTCCTGTAAGCGTTTATACATTCCCTGTCGTAATTTCACATTATCAATGGACTGAAGATAGCTTGATAGGGCAGATTCTCGTACAAACCAAGAAATTGAATTCCAATAAAGGGGTTTGCAGTAAGTTATGAAATATGAATATCACATGTAAAAACCATTTATTCTTTTGATTATTTTAAAAGGAGAGATTTGGAGGGGGTCCCGTAGGATCCCTCCAAAAGTCTCCCCCCTCGCGGCAAGCCTCACGACCTCCAGAGGGCATCTTGCTCAGATATACGTGTCCTACTCCCCAGATTACAGGCGCAACGCTGCTCCAGTCCGGTTCCCAGAACAGAATCCGCCGGTAATGTGGGCCCGGACCATATACCTGAACGAGATATCCTCATAGCTCAATTTCCAAATTTATATCCAAGTTCAGTCAGTTTATGATGGGACAGATTAATGAATAAAATATTTTTCAATATCCAGAAAGGATCTCAGACTAAGGCTCAATAATATGGAATATTTCTCTCCCTTCTTCTCTCTCAACGCGAATCTACTTCAGATATTAAGAAATCCCCAATATTTACATTTTGTATACCACGGATGATTTCTACCAGTTCTTGTATAGAATTTGAATGTGATCATCGGAACCTTCCAAACCGCGATGCTAATTATGTTACCAAAATTATCTCTTACGAAGAACTTGGCGACCAACTTACTGTCTTTTAGTCTTTCGTAAGGAGTTTTCTTTTACCCTTTAAAAGAAGATGGAATCTTCAATCTGTATTGACAATTATGCAATTTCGGTAGAAAGGATCAATACCGGTGAGGAGGTTCCTAGTTCAGTTTATTTGAGAAGAATCCCAGAAGATTTGGAGTGTTCAATTTAAGTTCTTGTATCTATAATCGGACATGGGTTGCATATGTTGTGGACGAAGATCTTGTTTTTTCATGATGAAACCAAATTGCGCATGTCGATTTTCGGAGTGACCACTTGTAACTTAGAGTGTTAAAGACTCTGAATGCAGTAAACTATCGTCAAATTTGTCCTTGCTTTTAATGTGAACGAATTGAATTAGAAGAAACAAAAAATAAATGAACGTTCACATCCATTCATTTTCACGAAGAAGAATAGCTTTCCGACAAATATTAGTAATTATTATTAAGTTGCTCTAATTTTGCATCTATCTACCTCCCAACAATTATCAGTTTTGTTATAGACAAGTAGTAATAATGATTTTATCCGTTCTTCTTCTCTCTCTCGATTTAGATACTAACAGCAATTGCATCTCGCTTTGCATGTAATGCTTAGCAACTCCTTATTTGTGCATAACAAAACTATCGCGTGGATATAGATGATGAAAATTTTGGATTAGTGCTCGTAAATGATACGACTCGGTATCAATATTCCATTGCAACTTTAATGTAACTCAATATTCGAAATTCGAAAGACTTACACATTTAGATAAACTTATTCTCGAGAAAGCTTTTCTTCACTTATGTTTGAACAGCTATCAAAGTTTGAGTTCTATTGGCAGCTCTTCATTGTTACAATACAAGTCTGCGGTGAGATAACCTAAACATATTATGTGCTTGTTGTGAACAAATTTGAAAGGATTGTACACTTTTCAAAAACCTCTTTACACCGAGTTTGCAGCTATTTCGCATGAATTCATAATCATGGGACTTACTTTTCTACTTTTAAGATGGATCAAACCAAGAACTCTTTGTTTTGCAGAACTAAAGTTAATTCTCCCTCCTAATCAATATACCCGAGGGTTTAGTGATTTCTTTAGCTAATTCAACACTTAATTTCTCGGTTTTGTTTGAACTTCACATTACTTCGAATTGTTAAATAAGGACTTCATCATTTAAAATATAGAACCATCCAGCTAAAGTTTTTTGCAGTTTTGAATTGAACCTTTAATTTTTCTTGAGTCGTTTCCTCTCGCAGAAATTAAATTCTTTCGAATCTGATTCAAATTTCGATGAAGGAGATTTACAGGAATTCTTTACGTTGCGCGCTGTGGTTGAACGAAAAAGACACAAAATGCTATCTTTGCGTTACATTAAATGTAGTCCCCTCACCCTATGGTCAAAGAGTTCAATTGAAACGTAAATTAATAGCATCTTCTATGATGATTTCGGGGAAGCCAGATTAGGCTTTTCTGAGAGCTATCCTTTCTATTTGAGGGCCAAGAAGTCAATGTTTCTTTTTGCTAATGAAAAGATTCAGAGAGGAACCGCCTAGTTTCTCTTGTTCCTAAGTCCAATGATTATTTATAAATCGAAATCTATTAACCTTTCTTGATTAACTGCGTCATCAATTTAAAATTTTTACTACAGGTAGTTGCCAGCTTTCGAAAATATCAGTCAAAGCTAGGCTCTACTTGGACTTTGAGAGGTGGGGTTGCAGACGAATGTACGACAAATCGCATATACTTTTTTTTTTTTACATAGGCTGCGCTTATGAGTATAGTATACCTCTTTTAAAATTGTTGTCGAGTTTTTTTGTTTCCTACAAAAATCCTCACTTGAACCAACTCAATTTTCATAGTGTCTCTTTTGTTCTTAAACCATTAGCTATTCCTTCTTGCGAAGCCTTTGATTTCGCTTAATTCCTAAAATACAGGTTTTACGATTTTTAAAGGAATGCCAATTAATGTTCTTAAAGGTTATTTACATTTCTTAATCGTTTATCTATAATTAACCTCTTCAAGTTGATTAAATCATTAACATATATACATATATCATTCTCAAACAATGGGAAATTTTCACACATGTAGAAGGTCGAGAACGAGACACGATGACCTTTCCCTCCCAAGCATCAGACAACAGCAATCTTCAAACGAACCATCAAGATCTTCTATTCGGAGGGAGGCGAGATGCAGTACAGAATTAAGCCAAATGACGACTACATCCAATGAAGATATAAGAAAATTATACCAGATTGACCCTAATATCATAGGTAATCTCTCTTCTTCTTGAAGCTTGACAATTTACCTATTCTGTAATTAGGTCGTGGACAGTTCGGGAATGTGCGTCTAGCAAGGTTAATCTCCAATCCAGATCGAAGAGTCGCCGTGAAAACAGTCGCAAAAGACCAAACGAGCCCTGCGAGCGAGGTCTTGCTCTTAGAGCTTGGGATTCTGAAGCACTTAGACCATCCTAACATTATTAAATTCTACGAAACCTACGAAGACGATAAATTCTTTCATATCGTCATGGAATATTGCTGTGGAGGAGAACTTCTCGATCGCGTCGTCGAAAAAGGAAGCCTGAGCGAACACGAAGCTGCCACCGTGATGGCAAAAGCCCTCTCAGCAGTTCAGCACTTACACGAGAAGAATATTGTGCATAGGGACCTCAAACCAGAAAATTTTCTCTTCTCGCACATTGGTCAGGATGCTGAACTGAAGCTCATTGATTTCGGCCTTGCGAGGCCGATAGATGAGGTAAAATCACTCAAAAGCGCCGCAGGCACTATTTATTATCTGGCTCCTGAAGTTATCAAAGGCAATTACGACGAAAAATGTGACGAGTGGAGCCTTGGAGCTATCATGCACCTTCTATTAAGCGGGAACCCTCCTTTCATAGGAAACAACAACAAAGAAATTGTCAATCGTATCCTCAATGACAAAGTCACGCTAAAAGGTCCAGAGTGGAAACGGATTTCGAAGCAGGCTAAGGATCTTATTCGCAAACTCCTCGAAAGAGACCCTTCAAAGAGAATTACAGCTGCTCAAGCTCTAGAACACCCGTGGTTTAAGAACAAATGCGTGTCGAGTCAAATCGACGCTGTTAACCTTTCAGCCATTGAAAATTTACGAGCTTTTAATAATCGGTCTAATTTCCGCAAGGAGGCCCTGGCAGTGATGGTGAATCTCCTCTCTGAAGCTGAGCTTGTGACTTTAAGAAACACTTTTAACTATTGCGATAAAACTAATACTGGCGAAATCACCATCTCAGAGCTTCATCAAGTTATGCTTGAACTTGGGTACAAAGATACGAATGAAGAAATTAAAAAACTCGTCCGAAAAATACACATTGATGAGAGAGATCATATTGGATATACCGACTTCTTGGCGGCGGCCTTGGATAATAAGTACCTTTGTGATAAAGAAAAGCTCTGGATCGCTTTCAAGCATTTTGATGTCGATAATGCTGGATATATCACAAAAGAAGGTATCGTGAAAGCCATGGCAAGAGGAGGTCGAAAGATATCAGGCGAGGAGGTCGATAAAATGATAAAAGAAGTCGATTTCACAAACAATGGTAGGATTGGGTTTCAGGAGTTCTGTGCTGCCGTTACCGATGATATGAGATTGGCTGAGTCTCAAGAAAGCTTACAGAAAAATGCTATTATTGAAGATGATTTTGATCTTGAAGAAGGAGACATCTCTAGACATATGATAAGAGTATGAAAAACTCTCACAGAGGTAGGAAAGAGCAAAAAACAATCGTCTTTTGCTCGCTGAAGAAAATCCAGTCCCAATATACTGGGGGTTGGAGAAAAAAAATCAACACAAAAGAAAAATTTGAGGTACCTACTCCAAATTAAGGCTACTTTTTTTTTTTACTATCAAAAAAATAAGAGAAAAGGTAATTATCATCTATGGGTGATATGTTAACGCTATAACGGAATTATTACTAAAGGCACAGAGCAGTGAGGTAGTGAAAGTCTGCTTTGTTCCAATTTAATTTTGATTTAATTTTACTTAATATTTTTGCATATTTCGTGTAGTGCAAAGAGTTTATAATCGGAATGAACAGATTCGAAAGACGATTCTCATAATTCTCATAATTTCTCTTCCGCTGTAGCTATTATGCCGATTATTTCGTAGTTTTAGCAAGATAATAATGACATTTGAATTCATGCAACTTCAGAAATTTAGAATCGAGCATTAGATAGCTTGATTGGCGTTGTCTCATAAGAAAACTCACGAATTCATAGCTCCAAATTCATGTGCTTCAACTCTGTTTATATCAACAATCTAACGCTTCTTTCTATTGCGAAATAATATAAAGGTAAATGCTTAGACAAAGGAACATTTAGCTTTATGGATCCTAAATTGAATTCTGGACTCCAACTAACTACCAGTCAAATTCCAAAGCGGTATGAGATCCATCACAGAAAGGACCATTGTCTGGATGATTTCTTCTACAACCACAAATTAAAGTCCTAATTTCGTCAAATAATAAGCTATAGGCTGGGAGTGAAAGAACGATACGTTGCTGTTCTTTTTGGAGTAAATGATATCGGTTTGAACTTAGTTCCTTTATGAGAATTGTCGCACCATGGCTAATAAAACAAAAGAGATTGTTGTGAGAAATTAGTCTTATTTGAATGTAGCCGAGCATACCTCTGTCTTTGTTAACCCACATGCACAATACTTGTAAGTTTTTCCAGCTTCCAAGTCCATCCTATTATATCAACGGTGAAGTTGTTAAGCACGTTTATCTGGATTGGAACCTGAATGGAAATGGCTTATGAGGATATGGTTTTTCAAGAGCTTTCTTCTCCTATTGAGTATGCATTAGATGACGAAAACTTCATCAAGAAAATACTTCTAAAGTCCATTCCTTTTCAGGCTTGGGATCCTTCTTTTTGACTACTACTTCTTCCATGATTAATTAAAAAACTAATTTATTTCAGACATTCGATTTCTAATAGAAAAACTCCAGTCGTTGTTAGAGTTATTGGAAGTATTACCTTCTACAAACAACAGTTGAAGAGAGAATACTGTTAGAATATCTCTAACAATTCATAAACACTATCTCTCAGGTATCAAGATGAGTTATTCAATTTTCAATCTTTCAAAATGAACACAAAGCTATCTAGTATTTGTTAACGTGAAGCAATACCAATCACAAATAAGTGACATCTATATCTTTTTCACAATAAGTAGATATTAAGTCTTCTCTATTCAAAAGAGATAGAGACTATACACCCATCCTGCTATTAATTTGTTTTTTAGATAACACCCAGAATATACTTTTTTAGTGGATGAGCTCTATTAATTTGAGCTCTTAATTAGCAGATCAGATATTTAGTGATAATTGTAATGTTTATTTGCCTCCTGTTCTCTGGAGAGACTGCGCCACGAAACTTGTGCCATATTTGCCAATAGCCTCAATTTCCTTGATTAGATTTCCATATGTTTCTTCAAATTTAGGAACCACATGGAAATGTTGAACTTCTCGCAAAAATAAAGCCTTGAGATCTTCAGTACACAAGTGAAGTTCATCATGCTCAAAATCTAATTTAATCGGAGGATACGTTGATTTGTCTCGACAAGATGCTCGCTCAGGAGCCGCTTGCTCTCGATTCTGAAGGAATGGATGTTCCAGACATTCATCGATACTCAGCCGTTTCTGAGGATTGAAACATAGCATATTAGCAAGCAAATTTAGCGCATCTTCATTCGCTCCAGGGAATTGATAACCAAATTTTATCATAGGTCTTGCGAAATAATTTTCGCAGTAGGATTTTGCTTGAGGATTTTTTATAAAGCTCAAATCTTCAACTTTTTCAGGCGTTCCCATTACGTTGAAAATAATATTTAGCTGATCGTTCACATCTAACATGACCTTTGGCTTAGTTTTTATATCAGAGTGAGGCTGAAAGACTGGACTCATCGGATAGCACGATTTTCCTGGAAAAAGTGGTCCTCGATAGCCTTCTAAAGAAGTCGCTCCTAGTAGCTCCGCGAAGATGCAGCCTGCAGACCAGACATCGGATTTGAAATCATACTCCTGCATGAGGATGATTTCAGGCGATCGGTACCATCTCGTTACAATGTGACGGGTTAGTTTTCTTTTGAGTCTCTTCTTTTCACCTCTCAGCTCCTCACGACCTCTTGTGAGCTGTATTGCTGAACCAGATACGGAAATCGATGGACCGCTTGTGCTCTGATTCGAAGAGAGTAGTGGTCGATTATTTGGAGTTTTTCTTCTTGTGCTCGGAAGAGAACGTAGAGTGTCTGCGGCCAAATTTTCTTTGCTTTTTGACCCTCGGTGAACGCTGAGCAAGTTTACTTTCTGAGGAACGATCGTCTTCTTCTCAATCGACATTACATTGCTGCTCTCTTTTAGTCTAGGCTTCAACAGAGATTTTTTGTTCAAACTAAGTTCTGCATTCTGTGCATTCGAGCAAATGCTCCCGGAATATGAAGTCTGCGGTTTGTGACATCGAGTCTCTTTCCCGAAGGAGGCTTTTCTATTGTTTGTCTTCGATATCCTTGACATCTCGCATGTAGGCACTCGTGAGTGCCCTAGGATTTCACGATATGAGTTTATTTCACGTGAAAGACCAAAATCACAGAGCTTTACGCTCTCTACTAAGTTTTCTGCAAAGAGGAGAACGTTAGCTGGTTTCAGATCTCTGTGAAGGACGCCTATTTCCTGGCAATGCTTAAGGCCGAAGAGTATCCCAGATAAAATATTGCGAATCTGGTTTAGATTAAGTGTTTTGTCGTTTTCTATGTGGGCTTTGAGATAAGCCTTAAGATCAATTGCTCCCAATTCAAGGACAATGAAAAGATCTTTGAAATTTGTAATATCGTCTGGGCAAATGATATCATGAAGCTTGACAATATTTGAATGGTCTTGAATGCGTCGGAGGATGCAGACTTCTCGCAGCACGCGCTTTGCGTCGACGTGATCGCGCCAAAGATCCGAGAAGCATTTTATGGCGACTTTTTGCTTGGTTTTTCGGTGAGTTCCTTGCCAAACGATTCCGTAAGCGCCTTGTCCCAACTGCTTATTGAGTTCGTAGTTCTCCAATAACATGCGGGGAATCGCAATCTTCTTTTTAGATTGGTCGGGTAGATGATTCATTGCTTTTAAATGCAGGAATTTTTTGTTAAGATTTGGACTGCTTAGCTCTGAAATTTAAATTATCTCAAAATATAGCCGCTTGCGCGTTTTTTTCTTTAACCAATAAGTGTCTTTTATGAACTAATAATAGCGATTTCAAATGTAGCGAACTAATGATAATTTGCCGCAATTCACTAGATAGTACATCGCTCAAATCATTCTTGCTTAGTGATCTGAGTGTTTTACTTTTTTCCGTATATTGTCGCCTTTCTCATTTATTTTCAGCGATTTTTAGTCTGTTTTGCTTTATACAGAAATAAGATGCATGTATGTATACGGAGCCGACTAGAGGAAAATATTTGTATTAGATCAACTTCAGTTTACCATCTACAACGAACTGAGATCTCAAATAATCGTAAGTAGCGAACTGAATTCCCGCTGCAGGGATAATCTTCAACAAGCTTGGAGCGAGTCCTAAATAAAACCCAGAGACACCTTCTTTTGCTGCCATTTTTTTAATGCAATCAATAGCTCCACTGTAAAGCGCTTCAGTACGAATGTCTCCTTGCACTTGCAACCTTCTCTTGACTGTATCTAAAGGATAACACGCGAGCTGGGCGACAACGCCAGCGATCGAGCCAAGTCCAACCCAGCGAAGCCAATCTGGTGTGGCGCCTTCATTTGAAACCAGAGCTTTCTTGAGAAGGTCATAAGCTGTAAATGATATCGTAACATATGGGACCGTCGTGGCCAATGCGACCAAGTAGCCATTATAAATCGCTCTGATACCTTCACCGATTCTGATTCTTCTGAAACCTTTCCAGCCACTTTTGTAATATCTTTTTTGGTTTTTCGTGCTTGGATCAGCTGCTAATCTTGTATAAATCATATCCCAAGGATAGCTGAGCGTCGTACTGAAAACTCCAGCGATGAGAGCGGCTTCGATTTGGTAAAGTACTCCAATATTGCCCTATAGCCAGTCATAATGAGCAATTATTATCAAAAAATAAAGGGATTTATACACTGGTGGAGTTAGAATAGATAGACCTCTTGATGTAGTCGTAGCAGACAAATCTTGCAATCGTATTTGGGATTATTTTGAACAAATGCGTGGTATTGCCTCTCCAGAGCGACATCACTCCTTGGGTTTGAGGAATACCTAAAGATTTTGATAAGCACGACTTGCTTGAGACAACAAGTTATTACGCACAGCAGCGTCCATGAATCCTTTGAATTTGTCTGGTTCTGGGAGCAAAAAGGCTTTTTGAGTTTGCAGAATTATCTTTATCCGCTCAAGAGGAGCAACTATAGTACGAGATACAGCCAATGCTCCTCCGCTGATGAAGAGATCTTGCAGAAATAATGAAAAGTTTGATTGTCGTTGAGGTGCTGTAGTCTGAAGGCTCATTGTTGTAGATGCTTATATACCTCAATTTAAGAGTCCTTTTTGTCTATTAAAATATAAACTAAAGATACGAGTAATAAATGCTTATTTCAAATTTGCATTTGAAAATTTTTTGTTAGTGAAACTTATGAAAAAAAGAAGACAAAAGAGCACTGACTTGCCTGACCTGTCTCCAAAAAAGCAGTGTTTTTGATAATCTTAATGAAAATCAGAAGCTGTTACACCTAGTTCTTGAATGATAATAAAAGTATAATTTACTCTAAATATTCTCCAGAGATGCCTTTACAAAAGGCATGTCCCCTTATGATCTTAATAATAAATAGAATTTTTTTTTTGGTACAATCAATATATATATCTCTCAAAACTATATAAAGCTTCAACTTTTTAAGTAAAATGCAGTCTTTTTTGGGTCTCAGTTTGAAGTAAGGAGTCATTTCTTGCTATTGATATTTATTGTCAATATCTATCTCATCTTCCGTGAAAACTAATTCATCACGTTAGCTAATGTAGGAGCTCATTTCGTTTTTACTTGTTTTTGAATTGCTCTTATACAGATCATAGATAGTTTTTTTATATGGTAAGATCTCACCTGGAGGCCTTCTATATTGACTCGCATAGCTTTTCATGAATTCTCTCGGATGGAATTCCTTATGTTTGTGATCTGTAAAGCGGTACTTTCCCTCCTTGTAAGGTTCGTATTGGATATTTTCACCGCTCTTCCGCAGCAAGCTTTTCAACTGATCATCCTCTTCATGCAATTGACTTGAATACGAGTTATATAGATAGCTTTTCTCTCCTTTGGTGGCATCCCTACCTTCCACATACTGTTTCATTCTGTACTCTTGCACCGCACGAATAACCTCGGGACTATGTTTTTAGAAAATGGAGGAGAATTATCATATTGAACAGCTTTATCTTCTGGTAGGAAAAACGTACTGTGATAAGTATAACCGGACTTCGAACTTGTCTGAAGAGAGGATGGTTGTGCGATGCTGGTTCGAGTTGGGATCTCTAATTGCGGAGAGTAGTAGCCCGAGTTTGATGGTCGATAAGTTGAATAATTTTCCGAAGAGGTCCTCTTGCTCGCGTTGGGAGCAAAAGTTGAAAAAACAGAAGATAAATGCACAGATAATGTTTCAAGCTCTGAGTTTACATTAGAAATTGAAACCACAGGCTCTTCGAACCTCAAAACTTTGCTCATCTTCTTTGCCTTGGCTGGCTCGCCTCCATCGCTTTCTTCGTCACTTTGGTTCTCTTCAATATCTTCTTCGTCACTGTCGACGCTTTCCATCTCTTCTGATTCTTCTTGTTCTTCGTCTTCTTCCACTTCGAAAGTTTAATGTAGTTATTACAAGTTGAAATCAAGTCATCCAACTACCTATCTCATCTACGTCTGACATTACCTTGCCAAAAACTGAACAAATTTTGCTTTAAATTTTTTTTTAAATCAATCAAAAAACCTTTGGCTTGAATAGACAATAAAATTTATTTAATAGATACTGTAGATATTTTTCGATACTTTGAGCGGTCCTATACAAAACCGATAGGATTTGCTAAACTCTTTAGTTTAATTTACTCGCGAAAACATTTTTTTCACCACTGCACATTAAGCAGCAAATTGGCAACGTAACATTTCATTATGGCTTGAGTGGAATAGGTCCTAATGACAAGACTAAATTACAATAAACATTGATTCTGTTGGAAAACAACTATTACTTGACATGTAGCTGTTACAACTAAACTCAAGTATCTAGGCCACATATTGGTACATATTGGTAGCTAAGGCAGAAATCAGCAGTCTCGAGAAATGACCTGCTCCTTATCAAGTTTAATTGAAAATTTTAAGGTGCGATTAGTCGATTAGCATTTATTTGGAAATTTTTAAATGTCTTTAGAAAACCTACAGTCGTTAAAAACCAACAATCAGCAAGATAGCAGACTCAGTCTCGACCAACATCAGAGGCAGCAGCAGAGGAGCACGCTACTTGAGAGTCAAGAAAAGACTTTTGAAAAAGCTTATTTCCATCAAAAAGAACTAAACGAGATCTTAAAGAAACAAATTGAACATAAAGAGAAGGAATATAAGGAGCTATTCGCCGAAAATAAGCAACTCAAAGCGAAAGCAGCAGAATATAAATCACGGATAAGAGAGCTCGAAGATAAATTAAATGAATACAGAGCCAAACTGGATCAGTATCGAAAAAAAGTAAAAGACTTTGAGAAGCGAAGCCAGACGCTTCCACCCAAAGTGCTAGTCCACATCAGCTCGACATCTTCACAAAGGGAGCCCGCAGAATCAATTCATGTTGATCATATCGGAGTTTCTAAAACAGATAATGGTATTGGTGGTGTTCGTGCTACTGACGATGGAGTTGCAGAGGAGATTAGGGGAAAGCCCATTGATTATCTGCGTGCGGATAAAGATGTGAAAGTAATAGCAAGACGAGGTTTGAGGAAAATGTCCGGTGCATTTGAGGTTGAAGAATCTGAATCAACTAGCCAGAATCCGCCAGGATCCAATGACAGCAGAGAAATCATGTCGCCGCTGAGATTAATGGCTAAATTTGATCATTCTGATTCAAAGCGGAACTCTAATAGGAAAATCAGCAATGAATCTGAAGAGGAAGCTAAAGAAAAAACTAATGATTCGCAAAAGTCGACTGGCAGAGAAAGAAAAGAAGGTATCAAAACTGTATTTAGAGGAGATTAAACAATTTTTTGACAGTTAAATTAAAGCTCCTGTTAGAGAGAACAAACACAAATAACGAAGAAGAGAAAGTTGTCACGAATAGAGAGTTAGCGATACAAGAAGCAGGTTGTTAATGTGTGAGATATCGTCTTATGGTGAATTTGAAAATTAGAGAATGTTGATCAACTTGCGAGATCGATTGTTGCTTTTAACCTCGTCCCGGTAGTGACTTATGAGAATAGTAAATTTAAACCAGGATAACGGTTCGATGACAAATTATTAGACGAAAACACGAATACGCCTCCAAAATCAACAAAAAACAGTCTTTTTAAAGCAACTCAGCTGAAACATCATCCAGGAGAATTGCGACATGCTTCATTATTCTTTGTGAATCCAGAAGAGGGCGCATCCAAACCGGAAAGGGAGACACTCGTAAAACTTATTGAAAAGAAAGCAACTCATAATTGCTTACAGAATTTGCAGCCCGTTCAATGTGACGAAAAAAACAAACTGCCTCCTGTGAAGCTTTTTGAAGAGTATTTTGTGATAGGCGTCGACAGGAACGATATTATAACCTTTGAAGAAGAGAATCCTGAGTATATTTTATATCATAGTTCTGAGGTAGCTGATCCTTCGATTACACAGTGAGAAGATGGGCTTTCTTAAACCCAAAGTGCTGTTTAGCTATCCCGGAAAACCTGAAGAAATGAGCACGTAAGAAAAAGATTCTGACTCCTTGTTCTTAAAATCCCTGGATGCAGTGCCCCAAAGAACTCTATTGCTGACTTCGTGTTTCCATTCGGTGTCGAAGCGCACAAGGAAAAAATCTCTTCTTTCACACAGCTCTATGAGTATCTTTTCTTCTTCGCATTGAATTCTTATTCCAAGTTTTTCCCTTCAAGAATATTATTTCCAAAGAACCACTATGAAATGAACCAGAATTGCTTTGTGTTCCCTTTGTTGCCTGGGAACTTAGTGGACAATCAATCTTTCGAGAATGAAGTGCTAAAAGAAGGAAACCCGAACCGTTTGTTGTACCATGTTTGTATTAAAACAACAGATTATCTTGAACTTGTATAACCACGCTCAGTCCCCTTAGATTTACTAATAACTTCTTCATTTTCAAAAGGGAAGGCAGCATCCCAGACGGAAGGACAGTAAAAAGCGGCTTGACAGAAAATATTGGAAAGTCGAGAAAGTCCATTGCTTCATGACATTCTACCCTCTTATCAAATTCTTCATGCAACTCAATATCGAAATTTTAGGTAGGATGTCTACAAGCACAAGCCCACTCTAACCCAATTTTTGGTCGAATCTAGATGCTCTCAAAATTGAAAGGCTTAAGAAATTTTCTGACAGCAGTCCGAAGAATGATCTGAGTCAGCTCTCAAATGAAGGAGAGGAAAACAATATTTTTCAGGAGATAGATGCTGAATGGATCAAACATGTAAGTTTTTTTCTTTTTCACACACTTGAATGATGATTTTTCTTCGAATCCAAAGTACTTCTCTACTGAGCTGAGCACTTACCTTAGCAATATACTCTCATTGAAATCGCCCCGATTTAACACGTCCTTCGAGTTCAAATATAAAAATATCCCGAACGTTACTACTCAAATCTGCGAGCGCTCTCAAGCTATTGCGATGGAGGCTGTCTGGGCGGGACCGCTCGTGTTTTCATATTTCCCAATGAAGGATCTAGCTTACTTGCTATCTGCTGTCATGCTCGAAAAGAAGCTTGTGCTTCTAAGTGAGAACCTGGCGCTTCTCACAGCAACCTTGTAAAATATGAGTACTCACGCGTTAATTAACCCTCATATCTAGAGAAATCCTTTATTCGATGATCAAACCTTTCAAATATCCATATCCAATGATTTTTAACCTGCCTAATCTGCTTCTGCCATTATGTGATGCCCCTGGTGCAGCCCTTATTGGTAACTGGCAAAACTATCTGAATGGTCTTACAATTTCCTGAAGGAATAAATCAAGGGATAAGCTACTTGCTGGAGGAAGACTTGCCCTCCAATTATCCTGAGTGCATCTTCGTTGTCCTCAATCAGAATCGAATAACCCTGTTTGCCGATCCGAGTGTGTGCGCAGGGATCACTGAACCTTATTTTGATGGAGTTTTTGAACAAATATTCCGGATCTACAGAGAGTTCAATGCTGAACCAGGAAGAACGATCGAATCTGGTCTGCAGGCTTCCTTTTCCAAGAAACCTGGAACAAATGTGGTGGGTAGCAAGAAAGAAAAGTTTATTTACAATGCAAGTCAGATCGAATATGACAAATGCTCGAATATATTAAAGCTATTCTACGAGGCGCTTCTTAAAGCTATTATCCACCATTTGCCACTAAAACCCGTTTTCAGACCAGATGACAAAAAAGTAAACAGCTCTAAAATCTTCTGTAGCTGAATAACAAATATTTGATTAGCATTTAGATTATGAGGCGCTGTCACAATTGATCGTGCAGAAGAACCCGAGGGATGAGAGTTTCCTAAACGGTTTTCTGCAAACCCAAATTTTTTATTACTACCTGGAGCAATATTATGAGTTGCATGATCCTCCAAAGCAGAAATAGATTATTTCAATTTTGTGTTTCGAAATTTTCATTTTTGTTGTCTTTAAAGCATACTATCAATTTGTTTGAATGAGTTATACATAAATCATACCGATTGCTGTCTCTTTTGTTGTTGTAAATAGCCAGAGACTCCCAACTTAGGTCATTCATCCTACTTCTTCGCTTTATTTTCATTTGTGATTGCAGCTCTATCATTCAAGTTGCTCTTCAGGACAGAGAATACGTCAGAAGCAGCACCAGCTAACCACTTACTGTACGATTATTTGAGTTGTGACATTGATTAATACATGATACGTATTTTAGGTCATGAAATAGATAGAGCACCTTCTCTATCATAAGATGTAATAATGTTGTAAGGTCATCGTCTCTCGTCTTAATACCGTTATAATTGCAAGAACTTCCTTATTCAATTACTACATTTTCAATGCTCCCAGAACTTAGATGCTGACGCTTACGTTCTATTATACTGCCCAAAGTATCTGAATAGCCTAAAAAACTTAAACTACGACAGAATATGAATGTCTGCCTTGATCATTGGATAGCCTTGGCTCTTTTAGTCCTCCTACTGATCTTAACTATACTAAGTGTTGTTCGTAACATCCTTTTTATAATGAGTTTTAAGGTTTTAGAACCATTTTGAGATTTTATTTATTTCATGTACGAAACGACTATAGCGCAAGCCAATGATACTTTTTCACTAACGGAATTATACTATAAGATGCTCTTATTTCTTACTTGTTGATTCCAACGAGTATGCAAGCGTCTTGTAGACTTTTCCTCAGATTCATTCCATTGAGATTCCTCTTGAGAAAATGTCAATACTCGTAATTTTCTTCCCTTTTTTTCTGAGATTCGAAGAAAAAAAGTCTGCGTTAGAGGCTTTTCACCATCAAGGACCTTAGAACTTGAGACAAGATTACGTGCCTAACAAGTCGTAAGGAAACCACTTCGACTTAATTTGCCTGAGATAACGTACACTCAAATTAAGCTGAAGCCACTTACTCGAAGGTTTTAAATAAAACGGGCAATAAAAACAGTCAAAATTAAATTAGCGCAATGCATATTCCATGCATTTTGGTTCTAACTCTCCAAGAATCTTATACTCGTTTTGCTTAAAATTGATATCACCATTTAGACTTTCGATGCCTTCATTATTCTCTAATCACAGACCAGAAGTGTCCCGTCTCACTCTAATCAAATCGAAAAGTGAGACTGCGTTGGTCTCCAAACCCAAAGAGCTAGACATTTGTTTCACAAGCTCAGATCCTGAAACGGCAAGTCTCTTATCGGAGGGTATCTTCAAAGAAAGGCCAGAGAATCTGATCCTACCCACTCAGAAGGCACTGCCTCTCATCAGTTTCATTCTTTTTACCATGGTCAATATATTGCCAGGTATCATCTCTTGCAGCATCGTTTCCGGAACTGAATGTTTGAGAGTTAAGCTCTTCGAGAATTCCTATTTCTTTAAGTGGACCTTCGTGGTACACTTTTTCTTCCATCACTTCACTAACTTCCTTCTTTTCCAATCTTAGTTAGGAAATCTGATCTCCACAGTGGCTTGTATGGGCACCATAGAAGTGGTATATTCATACATGAAAAAGCGATTTCTTGTGCCAGAATATCTCAGAAATATGGCCTTCCTTAAGGTGAGTTACGCCATTGGAATCATCAGCGCAATCAGTTTTTTCTTATACGTTACACTCGATATGGAAGTCGCAAAAGCTCAGATCGACCGTACTTTACTCCAATAAATCATCTAATTGACTAATTTTTGATCAGTTGATGAGAAACTTATGTTGAAAATACACCTTATGACTGTCTTAGCCTACAATGCGATCAATTTCCATCTACTTGGCACTTTGGAAAAGGAAAAAGACCCAAAAAACCTCTGTTTCCTTTACAAACTCAAGCAGCTGGTATTTTTATTCAGTAGTGCTGCTGTTGGATTCTGTAAGTGCTTTGATAAAGTGGTCTTTGTGTTGAAACAATTTTGTTCGTTTTAGGTTTCTGCTGCGAAATTCTCTCCTCTATGAGTGCTTGGTCGCATCATCATCAGAAGCTAAGAGAGACTTCTTTATTTTCAACTATGATCGCAGTGTTCGCCAATCAAATTTATTGGGCCTTCTATTATGTGGATATACAAATGATTGAAGAGCAATATCAATCGAAGTTTGAAGAAGAATACTTTTATACAAAGAAGACAAGACCGGGCAAAGCATATATTGAGAGAGATCTAAAATTCAATACTATAGATAATTTGATTTAAACTTTTGGATTGAGTCCATATATAAGAGTTTAGGCTCAATTTTTCCTTTGCGTCGGCCGGAATTTATAATACAGGTGTATAACTTTTGTTTTTTTTATCTCCCTTGTTACATCAAACTGGCAATATTCATACAACTTTTCTTTCATTGTTGAGTTCTTATATCTCTAAGGAATAAAATATGAGCAATGAACGAATATGAATCGTCTCATAATTCATAGGAGTTTATATTTCAATAAAAACAGTCAAAAAAATATAGCAATTATTTTGACAGCAATTATCTTTTCTGAATATTTTTGGTTTATTACTTATCAATGAGTAGTTTCTACGGCATCATTAAAAGCAAAACCTGATTTATTCAGATGGTGGTTGATTGGCATTGTGGCTATTTACTTTAGCACTAGAAAATGGAAAGAGACCATAAATTTTAACCAGTTCAAGACTTTGACTTGATTTCTCGGCGACAAATTCACAATTTGAATACATTCCATTAACAAGTTTTTATTTATCAAGGGGCTCATTTAGCATTCCAATTTTCCTATAGAATGAACCTCAAATCATCAGGACAGCTCTCAGACAGCTCTAACCAGTCCCTCCAAGCCAAAGTCATCTCCTTTGCTTATAGCTGTGACGAAAGAAGAGCAAGAGACATTCTACGGTGCGAACTTGAGATTAATCCTGATCTCAACGTCCTAGAGATCACAGATAGCAGGCGCTACACTTGTATTGTCACCTATTCACTCCGTTCTGTTAACACTGACTTTAGTATTACATATTTCGGCCCTAAACAGCTTAAACGAGCTCGCTGCAATGTTATTTTCCATTCTCAAAGAAAAAGTGTCAGATGAGAACGTTATTAAAGCATATGTTAATGCTCAGACAGATGAAGGGTTCACGGCTTTGCATTTTGCGTCATTTAGAGGCAATATCGTAACAACTCAAAGCTCCATAGTTTCTAAAAGTTCGATAGAAATTGCTTAGACAACTTGAAGAGCTTGGAGCTGATCTCACAATTACGAATTATCAAGGATTGAATGCTTTGCACATCGCTTCACAAGGAGATCAACCTGTTGCGATAGTAAATATAATATCTTTCGATGGAAACGAAATAACATGATGCAAAATAAAGGCATTTTTTCTGAAAAAAGGATTGGATATTGAATCAGTGGATATGAAGGGCAGTACCGCATTGCATTGGGCCGCTTTTCTTGGGTTACTTCAGCAACAAAATCTCTTTAATTGATGATATTCTCCCTTAGATGCGAGAATTCAACGAATTTTTTAACAGTGTGGAATGCAAACCCCAATCTTCGAGACAAAGACGGTGAACTCACTCCGCTTCACCTTGCTGTTATATCAGGTAACATTTAAATCAGCAGCAAAGTTTCTAACAACGGGATTTTATTTTAGGGAACACAAGGGTCGTGAGAAGGTTACTAATAAAAGGGGCTGATAAAAACCTCACAGTATTTGATATTCTTTTTATGAAAGCTTATTTTTGATCTACTCAGGCAAAAGATGGGAAACGTGCTATCGATCTAGCTTTAGAAAGCGATTTCGACAATATAGTGTTGTTATTGGTAATTAACTGATAGTCTTTTAGGTTCAAACTAACGAGCCTCTTGCTATTCACTCATAGAGAGGAAGCAATTTCTTTGTGGAATGCTGCAACATTAGACCCGGCCTTGGAAACAAAAGATCAAAATCTTCTTTGATCCTTTTCTTCTTCCTCTACTTTGTGCCACATATCATCGATGTTTTTTTCATCTTCCCATGTAACTTCCTCCGCATCCTCAAGACATCTAATAACACCACCAGATACTCCTGAGTTATGGCAAATCATTATGTTTGCTTCGCTGTTTTTAGTTTCAGCAGTTTCATTTTTATTCGCATGGCTCGTGAACCCTGGATATTTGCCGAAAAAGGAGAAAGATGACATCTTGGTAATTCTCCCCCTACCATTATTAATAACAAATTTCTTCATCTGATTCTGTAGGAGCTGCTCGAACATAATGAATGCTTCAATATTTGTCCGGAATGTGCAGTACAACAAATCATATCGAAAAGCCTCCATAAAGCACATTCATATCCATCTTCTTCTATAGATAGTGAAACCACCAAGGTCCCGCCACTGCGAACTTTGCCATCGATGTGTCCAAGTTTTTGATCATCATTGTCCTTGGATAGATAACTGTGTAGGAGCGCGGTAAACTTCAAACAATTTTCTCACTTCTAATCACTAACATGGCTTGCTCAGAAATCATGCCTACTTCTACGTATTTATTGTGACAGTGCAATTGAATCTTATCTTCCTCATTGCTTTCAGTGTTTTTGGTAGCTTTCTTCCCAGCCGAAAATCTCCATACTAATATCACATATATCAGGTTTTCTTAATGAAGGTACGCCAGACTTTGGAATCATTCCCAAACTCTTTGACGACGAAAAGTTATATCTTTGGATCAAAGATGCATGCTGTGTTTTCACAGGCGGATTCAGCCTCTTATTTTTCTTCCCTCTTTGGTAATCTATTGAAAAACTTTCTTCGAAAAAACTTATTATGATATTATGATGATGATTGATAGCGTCTTAATCTTTGTACAAACGAAAAATTTGTTGATGGATAAGACGACCAATGAACGCTTTGGGCATCATCGTCAAAGAGAGGCTGATGTAAATTAACATTCATAAAGAATGAACCTAACTGGAATCATTAGCTCACTAACACCTCTCAAGATTTCGAGAAGAAGGTTCATCATGTGCAAGTTCATGTACAAGATACAGAAGGATATTCAGCTCTTACTGACACCGCTCCACTGCAAAATTCATTAAACTCAAGCTCGGGCTGTTTATGGTGGACGCACTGTCTCAACATGTGTTGTAAGAATGCCAAAAACAAAGAATACCAAGGTTTACAAAAACGTATCAAACATTAAGGCAGATGAGAAGTGGTTTATAAATAATTTTGTTTGAAAAGTAAGCACCAGGAAAATTTAAATCGTTGCTCTAAAGAAAATCATTTTTTTTTTAAATTGTATATCTTTTTTTTTTATTATTAGAGCAATTTGGGACCTGGTCATGCCAATTTCAATCATAAATGCTAGTTTGCTTGTTTTAGTGTTGCAAAATAAATCAAATGAATGTATTCTCAAAAGCTCAATCTCTGTGTTTGGAGTTTCTGGAAAGTTGAAATGTGTCTGCTATCTTGTATTGCTTCACGATCACAAGATCACAAGAATTTGTAACCTGATGAATTAGCCAATGAATTTTACGGGGCGGCGGGCTAGTAATTTTCTTTCAGAAAGCTGTTATTTTATTCGATTTTGCTGATGTTAATTACGTGTTAACTTGAACCAGCAAACTGAATTATAAATTCTAGACAAATTTCAAAAAAGCAACTAAAATGGACTTAATCACCACTCATCTTGCAGATACATGTAACTTTTCTTCCTTCTATGACCCCTCACCTCCAATTAGTTATCATTTTCGGAGCATCTGCTGGATATATCCCTCAATACAGAGAAATTAAGAGGAATAGATCTCTTGGAAGCTTCAGTATCTGGGTTTGCTTCGTACTTTTGATTTGCAATATCCTCAGGATAATCTTCTGGTAACTCAGCCTTCTCTCTTTGGACAGCAATGATATCAATCTTGCTCTCTAGGTTCGGAAAGCGGTTTGAGAATGCGCTGCTTATTCAATCAATCGTTATGATTCTCACTCAAGTAAGCTAATTAATTTTCTCGCCCAAACAAAGCGGTTCTTAGGTCGCGCTGCTGAAAGTGTGTGTGGGTCTCAAATTCAGCCAGGAGAAAGAGAATGTTAAATCAATAAGAAACTTCTGGGAAGGACAATTTTGGAATTGGCCTCATGTTAGAGCATACTGTAAATTATTAAATCCTATTCCCCGAGTCTTACTCCTACATCCTAACCAAAGTGCAATTTCTGTTGTTTTTCACAGGAATAGTCATTGCTTTGAACATCGCTTTCACGAACAGCCTTTTTTTCAATGAGATCTTGGGCTTTTTATCTTCCCTTGTTGAGGTTGGTGTCCATTATCAATTGAAATTAGTAATGCTTTCTTCGCATAGGTGTGCCTTGGTGTTCCACAAATCATCTCCAATTTTAGAAATAAGACTACCTATGGCCTAAGGTAATAAGAGCATTCGTGATTTTAATTATAATGTGTTACCTGTTGTAGCGTGGGACTGATTTTGTCGTGGTTCTTGGGAGACTTCCTCAAGACGTTCTACTTTATCCACCGAAGACAGCCGATTCAATTCATAATGTGTGGTGTGATGCAACTCACACTCGATTTTGTCATCTTCTTCCAGATGTTCCTCTACAGAAATAATGTCGAGCCCAAAAAGAAAAAAGTGAACTAAATTTGAAGCATCTCTTCCATAGTGATCTATTGTCGCTTCTCTATTTGATTCGTCTTCATATTTGATGTAAATAATGCGCATTTTATATAGGCACCAGTTAACACTATTATTCATTGATAGCTTTCAGCACATCTATTGGTGTGTGCATATCAATGTCGTTTCTCTTGTTATAATAGTCCAGAAATGATTGTAACTCAAAAAAAAAAATAAAATTACTAGTCGCTTTTGCGAATAGTAACAACGAACGATAATGCTGAGAAATTCAATTGCTTAAACGTTTCACGATTGAAGTTGTTCAAACTCAAATGATTTATTTCTTTTTCATTGGGATCATTGAGTCCCAGGCAAATTTCATGATATTTGAAAAAAAAAGAATGAACTAAATGAATCGATTGTCATATGATAAGCAACGAGAACTCTCTCAAGCTCAAATATTTGCATCAATGTGTTGCAAGCAGATCTGTAACACTCTAAAAGAGATATAGTTAGAAAATCTCAATTATAATGCAATGCATACAATTTGGCTTCACATATCCAATCGCAATATCAAATAGACTTCCTTTTTGTCAAAATAAGTTAAAAATTAATTTGTAGCCGAGATTATGGAAGACTTCACAAGCAACAAGCAGAAAGAGGCGGCTCGAAAGTTAGCAGAACTTGACCAAGATGATCTCTATCTGAGAGAAATGGAAAGTAAATTGAGACTGCATAGATATTTTTAGTGCTTTACCTTCGAATAATGAGAGAAACTAAAAGGTGTTAACGTGCTTGGACTGGTAAGTGAAGAATTAAAGGGTGACATAACAAGTGATGAGGGATCTATTAGAGCAAATTATGCCATTAAAAGAATGAAAAATCTTGGATATTTCTGGGTACTTGCCTTGCCATAATGTCATTTTAATATTAGTAGGGCTTTGTCTTCTTCTCGGTGACTAACGCTGCGCTGGCATATCCATTGTCGGTTCGAATCGTGAAGAAAGCTTTTAAGTTGACGAATTTTTGGCATATCCATCTCGTAATTTTCAAATACGAATTCACTGATATATCTGATTTCTAGGCTATTTTACCAATATTGCTTCCATACAATGGATTTGCAATGGGGACGGTGAAAGGGATATTGGAATCGTACGCTGTATCTGGGAATATACAAGAATATCTTGACAAACAATAAGTTTTCCCGTAGTTCCTTTTGTAAACAGATCTTTTTCATTCATTTGATTCAGTGCGCAGTCTACAGACTTTTGTAATATAGCCTTGATCATCATGAATCTACCAACTCAAAGGGATTTGCTCTTTAAATGTTGCTGCTACGATTAGTGCATCTTGGATCACTTTGATGCATAATTTAGATTGAAAACAGGTTTCTTGTTATTATTCTATACCTCAAAGTAAAATTAATAACGAATGTTATTGCTAAGTCTACAGCTATCAAGTACCATTAAAATTCTATAGAGAAGACGAGTGAGTTTTGGAATTCAACTTCAAGGGTAATTTCTGATTCAGGTGAAGAGATGCCTCTCCTAAACTAAACAAAACTTACAAATTGGAATATACTTCAGCACTTGTCAATAAATAAGTGCCAAAGTTTCAGCTTTTTTTAGCAGCAAGGCAACTGGTTTTATTATTTGACATTTCCTCAAATTTTTGCCAACAAGCAAGAAGCCCACTCAATTACAATTTCCATGCACTCTCTATTTTGAATGTACAAGATGTAAAATGCCACATTATACTCCAAGGAGATATTTTCGAATTGACAGAGATATTTCGTTTCCTAATTATCGGACATTTCGTTCCCTTTTTGAGTAAATCCACTGATGCCTTTTTTCCCTTTGATAGTGACAATCTTCCTGGCTCTTGTAGTCTGATTCTCTTCGTCAACAGGCACTCTTTCGCTCTGTAACACTTGTTTCAGATAATTCTGCTTCCCCTGAGGTAATTTATTAATAATCTTAGCGAGTCCATCATGGTTTATTTCTTTAATTTTGAAAATGATCTCTCTGAAGATTGCGAATTCATCTTTCTTCTTGAAATCGGTAATCAAAAAATCAACAGCAGTCTTCTGCTCTTCCTATTAAATAAGATCATAATTACAATCTCACGAGGTGCTATGGATTCACAAAATACCTCATCATTTTCAGGGAGATACGGCATATCTTCATCGGAGTCATCATCTTCATCATCCAGCTCATCATCTTCAAGGTCCTTATCGAAGAAGATGACAGGGTTGCTAGGCTTTAAGATTTTGAAATGACCAGGTCGGTCCTGAAACTCACGAAGGTATTGCCCAGCAATTTCTTCGTCATCAGGAATATCATCCTCATCCTTTTTCGAGGCCTTTTTTTTATATAATCTCTCTTGATATGATTGCTTTATGCTCTTTTTCGTATTAAACGCTTGTGCGGCTTTCCTTTTGATATTTGCAAGCTCGATCGCCTGAATAATCTTGAGCATTGTAATCACAGAATCGAAGATCAATGGCAGATGCTTCTGAACTTCATCTTGGAGTCTTTCCTGTATGAGTACACTACAGAAACCGATTACGAAGACCTACATCAAAGAATTAGTTTTCTAAGCGTATCTAGGAAGAAAAATTACTTTTTTGTCGTAGTCAAGCTTAAAGTTGTCAATTTTATCGAGCATTTGCCATATCACATCAGATAACATGTTTTGTGATAAGAGGTATGCTTCCATCCAAGCATAGTCCGCCATGAATCCATGTAAAATAACTCCGAAAAGCCTGATAGTAAGGAATGAACACTTGGTTTCTTGAAAAATAATAAGTTGAGTACCTTGCTCGATAGAAGGACTGCCTGACGCCGCTTTTGAGAATATCGATAACGGTTTTCATGATAAACTGCTTCTGCTTCGAATCAATCATTGTTGGGTGGTATTGAAAGAGCAGATGAATAATCAGCGCTCCCTCAGAGCGATTTGCCTCACTGGCATGTTTAGACTCCGTACTCAGAGCCTCACAGGCCAAGCCAATAATCTAGCAAGCCAGAAAAAAATTATGGATACTGAACTTTCTGAAAAAATTTACCAAATCAAGGACGGCAGGGACTTTTTTAAAATCCTCTTTTCCATAAACAATTATATAGTTGATGCATTGGAATATTGGTCCAAGCACACCCTTAAATTTCACAAACAACTTTGGGAATGTCTGCACGAGCGTCCAAGTAACCGTGGAGACAGTTTGAGTATGCTGCATCATTGAATTAAGCAAATAGAGCACGTCATCATCAAATTCTATCAAATCAGGTTGCTCCATGTATTTAAAAAGCGGCATCAATAGATCTTCTAAATCTTTTTGAAGCCCAGGGAAAAAACTTGCTTCTTCTCCGATTGTTCGGATAATGTTCCAGCATTTATTTATGACGATATTGGTCTTTTCAGTGCTCCCCATCAGGCGATCAATCTCTTTTTCGATTCTGATAACGAGCGCTTTAACCAACAGAAGTACTGTTCTTGCTTCTTTGATCAGATCTGTGGTGTAGACTCTGAGGAAAAGGTAAAAAGATTGTTTCACAAAATAAAGAAACTAGTTGAAAAGTACTTGATGTATTCCTGTACAACGTCAAAGAGCTCAGGGTGCTGAATGAAGACTATAAATTCTGAGAGTTTTTCAAGGACGTCTTTGACGTATGGAGTTAGCCTATTGGCAACAACATCTTCGCCATCAACGATTCCTTTCAAGCTATCGATTGCTTGCAAACTGATAGCACTTTCGTTTTTTCCAGTCAATCCAATGGCTTGGATCAAATAAATTGTTAGTGCAGCAAACTCGTCCTTCGCATTTATGCTTTTGAAAAGATACTCATAATAGAAACCGACGAACAGGACGAAGCGGCATCTGATCAGAGCTATGATAGATTGCAAGGAAAATTGTTAAAATTTGCGAATGAAAATCTGTGAGATTACGATCCTTCGTGCTGTAGAAGAAAGTTTTGTATCGGGCAATCAGCTTCTCAAGCAGTTCACTGTGAGGAAAATATTATTATTTGAAAAGGAATTATGAACTTTGTTTTACATGAGATCATCGCGCTCGGGTATGGTATAGCTAAGAACAGAAAGGATCATGAGTGACGTTTCAACTCGGACGATAGCTGGAGTTTTATTGAGAATGAGACTTGGGTTGCAATCTTTTAAGATTTCAAATTTCGTAGGAATCTCTTCGATTTTATCCGACTCAAGCGAGAATTCAATCAGACCGAGTGCTGTTATTGTTAAATAAGATAATGCTCCATCGATTCTCTCGCAGAGAATCTCCATGAACTGAGCAGTTTGCGTTTTCACTGTCTGAGATTTCTACACAACAATCAGACAATGCTCGGAATCAAATTTATCCAAAATTACCTGCTTTTCACATGTGTCCACAGCTAAATGCACAAATTGAGAAGGATTGTCTCTGAGCAGTTCGTTTTCACCTTCTGTTGTTCGTATCAGCGGAAATATTACGTGGACAATTAAGCTATACAGAAATAAGTGATGTCATCATCCGACAGTATATTCAGAATATTACTCTCTCTTGTGCTCTGAAAATATATTGTAGTTATCTTTCTGAGCTGCCAGATTCGTCAAGAAAAGCAATATTTCTGCCAACAAGCATTCGAAGCCAGGTTGCTAGATGAGGGTGAAGCAATTAGACACACTATAAACAAGTATGTCTTTACGCTCAAGGCTGAGGAGAGTTCGATGGTTTCGCTCTTGCAGAATGTGAGAATTGACTTGATGGATATGAGCATAATGCTCTGAGTTAACGTGAAAAATTTTGTAGTTGTGATAAGAGGCAACGAGTCCGTCCTTAGATACATAAATAGGACCATTTTATTTAAGATCTTCATAACTTTGATCTTAGTCTCATTGATTAGGTCATCGAACTTTTTGATTCCGCAGGTTGAGATGACGCAATCGCTGAGCTGCCGAGGAGATTGGATATGCAAGCATAATAGTTTCACGAGGATCACCGGAATTTCGTCATAAACGACCACATGCTTCAATAAATCGTTCTTCCTCTCTCCAATTTTCACTACAAAATTACGAATTGTTTCAGCCCATACTCTCAAAGCATCAATTCTATTGAGGCAATTCATGTTAGATTGACTGAGAAGAAGAACCAATCACCTGTCTAAGAGGTTTAGAATAATCTGATCGACTTGCTCTGGGGTTTTGTCATTAAGAGTCACAGACAGCGCTTGCAATTCCAACAGAAGAGGGTCAATCCACTTCTCTGCGAGAACAGCTAAACTTTTCACTGTTTTTTCAAAGATGGTGATAATTGTATTTCCTAGCATGCTCACGTTTGTGAGACATTGGAGAGCGATGAGACCACTAACTGACCGAAGGCTAGCGGCAGCGAATGATTCGTGAATGCCCTCGAGCAAGAGTAATTGCGCATCATCATCATTGTCGGCTAACTCGCATTAGATCATTTCAGTTGCGCGAAATAGTAATTTACATAATCTCATGGTCAACAAGTTTGTGAGGGTAACTCCCAATATTAATCTGAGATTGAGTCGAAGATGATCAAAATTCATTGCTTGAAAAACCATTTTTATTTCAAAGAGTCTCTGCTCCTGAGACACATTTTCTTTGATGGTTTGATGCTTTATCACGTTGTTAGTGTAATTGGCCGCTGCATTTTTAGTTTGCTCTTCAATATCTTCATTTTTTCGTCAAATTCAATAAGTCTGGCAACAGAGTATGTTATGTTACTTGGGTTTTGAGAGATAGCAATCGCTAGAAGAAGCTGGAGAAATTTCTTGGAGTCTTTTACACCGAGTTTCAAAGTCTCTTCTGCTTTCGCTCTTTCTTGGTCATTAGTGCTTTGATAAGTCAATCGCAGAAGCATACAACATTGTTCAATTTCTTGATCTGTAGGTCCTTGATAGGGCTGTGGTGTCAACATAGAATTGCTTTGCATGGATTTAAGAGGTATATACAAAGTTCAATTTTTTCTTCCCTGAAATAGAGGTTTTTATTGCTGAATTAAAATAGCATAAATTGCATGATAAAGTGCAGAATTTCACTATCAAAGTTAGTTTGTTGTTTGCTCATCATCAGATCTGCTCCTGGCGCGAGAAGGGCATTATATGTGCGTGAGTTTTCTGTTGAACGCTAATCATGCTTGATAGTTGTGAGGAGAGCTGACCAAAGCTGTTGCTACTTTTTGGTGTTTTTGATATCTGTGATAATATTAATGGCACGATTCTCTGCGAAAAAACTTAAGAATATAGATGTTGAATAGCACCACCCAATAGAATCAGACTATTCAAATATTCAAATATGCATAAAATAAATAGATAAACTCGATAGCTTGGTTAATGTGAGCAAACATGAAAGCTAATCCGGCTTTTCTTGTTAGCTCAAGCCAATTTATAAATCGGAAGTATAATATGAGTTCCGCTTTGTAGGTCTTTCTCTAAGTCTTTTTGCAATAGGACTTCTGCCCTGATTTGCTAAAGAAGCCCCTTCCTCCCCATTCTCACACTCTAAAGTCGTTTGGACAGATTTATCCCTGCCTTTCTTGGCTCTAGCTTTGTACTCTCGAAATTCTTTAGAAATTTCCAAATTTTCTAATGCCAACGAGTCTTGAGGTTGTTCTCCTTTGTTTTTTCTGCTCAATCTCTTCTTTTTATTTTTCTGAGACTTCCTCCTTTTAGTTTTCTGCTGATTTTTGTTCGTTTCTCTCTCTTTCGTCCTTCCCCGTTTTTTCTCGATATCAGTTTCGCAGTCTTCAATGGGGATCTCTTGGAACTTAGTCACTTGCTGCTTTGAGATAGAAATCTGAGATATGTTGATCTCACTCGGAGATTTGTCGATATTCTTCAATAGTGTTGAGAGAAGGGTGTCATCGACAGCATTAAACACGAAGAAGTTCATAACGGCCTTATTATTGAGCGTTGGAAGAATGAAGCTGTAAGGGTTCACATCTTGGTTAGTCTGCGAGCCTTCAGAAAAAAAGGGATTATAGCAATGCAACGTATAAATCAAATAATACTCTTTCCAGCAAATTCTTCTCCCAAAGACGCAGCAGTCAAGCCTTGGATTGGATTATTAGCAAAATAACTCAGGGCATCGTTTTTCGTTGTCTCATTGACTTCCAATAAACGCTCTGTCATATCATTTGTCATTGAATTTTGCTGCAGTTTTTTCACTTGTTCTAAATTTACTCGAAGTTAGAGGAGATTCGTTAATCGCTGGCTTTTTTACCTTCTAGCATTTGAATCTTTTCATCTTTCTCTGAGATCTCTTGCATTGTTTGCTTCAATTTATGTTGCAAATTCTCCACGACTATCTCATTCGATTCGTTGGTGTCTTGCCTTCTAAGCAATTTTTGCTCGAAATTGAGAAGTTGGTTCTCTTTATCCTCAAGAAAGCCTTTTAGAACAGTATCATCGAGAAGGCTGAAAGCGTCGTTGTTCGTGGATTCTTCAATTATTTTGCTTCGATTTAGCGCTGCATAAGGAAAATTAATCACGCTTTTCCGTATGCTATCGATTTTGCTTCTAACAGGATGAATTTCTTTCGTTTGAGCAGCATAATTCAACACTCGAAGCGACTCTTCAAAATCACTTGCAGCGGGATTGATGTTCGCAATCATAGTCAGATTGCTATTTTCATTAAAATAGTCAAAGAGAATGCGCGTCAACTTGCTGTCTCGGTGCGGCACTATCGTTGATGGATTCGGATCGGCAAGCGCTTTTATGCATCTTGCTAGAATCATTAACGATTGGTTTATCTTCCCAGCTTCTGCCAGTTCTAAACCCGAATTCGTTGTCTTCTTGGCTCTTTCAGCTCCAGCAAGATCTACAACACAAAGCGTCGTTTCAACATGGTGCGTCATCTGTGGTGAGGAATAATTCAATCTCATGATCAATTTAAAGAACGTATGGGAGCGACTGCTTCGATAATTTATATTGTTATCACCGACACTTCTGTTGGCGAGACAGGTTTCGAGCAACGTTGTCCAGTTTTTTTGCGAATCGATTTCTATCCGGTTCAAATCTTTGATATAAATTTGTCTATTCTCTTTCTCTTTGATTTGGAGTTTGGGTTTATTCATCCCAATTATTTTTCGATCGATGGGACCAGGAAGAAGATCATAGATGTCTTCGTTGTAGATCTCAAACGCTTCGAAGTATAGATTTGCTGAAGTTATTTTAAGTTCTTTATCATCGCCAAGCCAAAACACCGATGACATAGCAAACTCGAACTCACCGAGGTCAAGAATCGCGTTAGGATTATGACAGTTTTTATCAATGAAATCTTTGACTTGATTAAGAATTGCCAAGCTTCGAGGCAGAATTCCAGGATCTTCCTTTGTCCCAATAATCGTATGGGTTTTCCCCGCATTAGTGACACCATAAGAGAATATCAAGCTTGATTTTTCTGAATTGGAGCAAAATAAACCATTTATTCTACTGAATTGATAATTTTACTTCTAATAAACAGATCGGATACAAGGGGAAGGCATGTGCTCTTTGCAATGTCTTTTTGGGTTGCAGCGGGAGTAAAGACCTCATTAAAGAAGAATTTTGTCTTGTCACCATTCCTTTGAATGGCTTCAGTTGTCTTTTTCAGGGCCACAGAATTTTCCTCAAAGTCCAGAGCATATAGATCTAAACAAAATTGATAAGAAAGACTCGCTAGAAGGGAATATTAGGTGCCTTCAACGGATTCGCCGGGAGGTGCTGTTCGAAAACGAGCGTAAACGCGCATTATATTCGAGACTGTGGAGTCATCGCGAGTCACTTTTTTCGTTTTAGTCGCTGTTTTGAAGTTGGAGTGAAGCGGTGTGGAGGTGCTGAAGGTGATGTAATCTCGTTTGATTGCACTCATCAGAAAAAGAAAAAGCTATGATCTATAAATACTACTCAAGTTTGAATAATTTAAAATCTCAGTTCTAAAAAATTAACGAGTTTAAATTTTGAACATTGCGTTCTGCCGCGAACTCAAAGAAAAAATATGAAAAATCACATCCTTAATTTTTGAAATCAACGCCACGCATGCTTGCAAATTAAATTTCTGGTTGTTAACTTTCAATTCTTTTTTGGTGAGTGTAAAGAGATAGGTTTCCAAGATGACCCCCCAAAAAAACAGAATATTTTTATCAATCTCGGAGGTTCGTTGACTGATTAAGTTTCTGAAATTCATCATCGCTTAGAGAATCCTAAGTTGGATTGAATTATCTCGTTGAATTGATAGTTATAGATCCATAAGGCCATAGTAGATTTCCTTTGTTATTTTCTAGCATTTTCCCGAGATTGGAGTAAGAATTAGATGGCTGTTTTGTGACTATTCAATGTCGAAGCTTTTAAGATGAGTGGTCTGTGTGCCAATTACACCTAGAAACTTACAGGAATCGATTCAACTAAAATCGAATGAGAAATATATGAAGAGAGCAATACTTTCCCATAAATTTTTTCCCAACAATCAATGCGACTAAGATCAACCAATTCTAAATAGATTCCGAACAGTTAACTCACATTTAAATAAAAGCAAATCAAGAGTACAATGAACACATACTCTGCCAACGAGAAGCCCAAACATGCCAACAACCATAAGCAAAAAACTATGACAACCGATACCATTATGGTTCCTGCGATTATGAGTTGCTTTCGACATTGGGATCTTTTTAGTTTAGGCTCACTCTCAATAAAATTTACAAAGAAAATCGTTAAGTAAAAATATGCGCAGACAATTCGAATAAAATTAATTGCAATAAAATTTCAGTTGGAAACTATTTGTAAATCCTTGAGTAGATATGTACAGTTCAGGCCATCGTCGAGCTATTTCTAGCAGCGAAAGCCATAAAACCCTGACAGAAAGCAAAGGAGGTTTGTCTGGATATGGGCATCAGCCTCAAAATAGCCAAAGCAATTCTCAACTCGTCTCCAGCAGTCAGCCAACCCCTTACATAAAAGGGCGAAAAAATCCGCAGTTCACCAATCCGTCCTACATGTCTGATAGCTCCTTAACCAATCTTAACTACCCTGATTCTACGAAACATAAGAAACTTAGGCAGGAAGTTTCTCCTTTTCAGAAGAAATTAGAGTTCAGAAGGAAACAAGATATTGCTCTCAAAATTGGCACACTGGAACATACGAGAACCTTAATAGCGACCGAGATCACGCCGCAGAAGCAAAGCGCTAAATCTGCTCTAAAGAATCGAGATTTGACTCCCCAACCAGCCAGAAAGCTTGAATTTGATATCATTGAAGCTAAAGAGGGTGAGAAGGCAAGCGCTACTCTTAAGCCATCACAAACTCCTGGAAAAGACCAAGAAAAACCGCCTCTAAGTACTCGAATTGTCAAAGTTAAAGAAACTGCAAAGAAACAGGAAACTCCAGAATCTCGAAGAGATACCACTCCCGAAAAGCTGGGTCCAAGCCGCTGGGGCTCACGAAAAGGGGACCTTGATAAGTCTCTCGAGAATTATGCTTCCGCGCCTCAACTGAACACACGTCAATATTCAAGTTCGCCTGGAAAATCGCCTATCTACGATTCCATTGCTGATCAAAGATCTCAGTTGAAGGTGGCTCTTGATTCTCCGCTAAAGCAAGAAAAGCATACAGATGGCTATTATAACGACGAGTTTACTAAGCCATTCAGCCTTAATGCTACCAATGCTCCACATAGCATTCACCAGCTCAAGAAGAAGAAGCAGGACGTGGCTCTAAAAGTCACGGAACAGAGTTTCGATCTTAAGCCCGTGGAAGTCTTGGAAAAGAAGCTAGGAATCTCGGTAGAGCCGGAAAGAGTTGAGGAGATAGTGGAGAATATTGAAGCAACGGCAGCTAAAGATATTGATTCTCAAAGCGATAAGAGTGATGCTTTGCTCTGCGACACGTGCGTGAATGATCTGCTAATCAAAAAGAAGCAGGAAATCCAAAACGCCTCAGGGCTAGCAGACCAAGTGCTGCGTCGTCAAGCACAGCAAGACCTGGCTCAAATAGCTGCTGATCAAGAATGGAAAGTGAAGGCTATGAAAGCGAAGGAACGTGCTCTTGGCTTGGATAACAAAAGAATTATTGAAGAAAACAGATTGAATAGGCTGGAGGCGAGAGCGAAAGATGCAGCTGAGGTCAAAAAGCAGCTTGAAGAGGTTGAGAGGTCCAGAGTAGATTCATTGGAGAGAGATGCCGAGAAAACCAAAAAGTATAGAGAAGAGCTCTTGGCTCAAATAGAGAGTCAGAAACAGAGGAAAAAAGCTAGAAAAGACGCTGATAGATCAGCTATTGAGACAGGCTTGAGAATCGATGGAGGAGGATATCGACGGACGTATAGCCAAGGAGACCTAAGAAGAGAGTTACAGAACCAGATTCAAGACAAAGTTGATGAGAGAAACCTGGATAAATTTAAAGACAAAAAGAAAGAGAGACAGCAGCTTGAGGAAATGACCGCAAAAGCCTTAGAAGAACAAAGATTGGCAGCAGAAAAGGAGCATGCGAAGAAAGAGGAGCTTCGAAGGGCTCTTCAAGAGGAAATTGAGGAGAAAAAACGAGCGAAGGAGCGAGAAAAACAAGAGAAACTAAGAGAACGTGATGCTATTGACAGCAGCGTCGAACGCCTCAAAGAAAACGAGCAAGAACTTTCAAGGAAGAAGAGAAAGCAAATAGAAGCTATGAGGCAAGGATTGATTGATCAAATGCAAGAGAACAAAGATGCATCATTTTCTTCAGAGAAGAGAGTTGAAGAAGAATTTACAAGTAATTTCTCGTTTTTTGAAAAACTCTTGAATCATGCAATTAGTGATGGGACCTGCAAGTAGTAGTCCTGATAGAGAAAGAGAGAAGAAATCGCAATACAGGGAAGATTTGCTTGATCAGATGAGTGCGAATAAAGACAGGAAACTTCGTGAGAAAAGTGCAGGAAGGGAATCTACAGGAACCGGACTGGACGTTGGAAGCGGATACAGGAACACTAGAGTACCGTCCCAGAGGGAAATTAATGAGGAACTGCTGAATCAGATGACCGACAGAGAAATGGATAGAGTGGCGAAAAAAGCAGTAAGAAATTATCTGAGTAGATTTGTTAAATTATAATCAATTGATAGCAAGAGAAAGAAAGGCTTCTGGAGCAGGTACGGAGACAGAGAGAGCAGCAAGAAGAGGTAATTTTCTGAGAGTTTTCGTCATTTACGTTATTGAATTCTTTTTCCTTTTAATCATCACTTAGGCTGCAAGAGAGAGAGCCGAAAAAGATCAAGAAAAGAAGATGGCCTTGAGAAACGCATTACTAGAGGAGATGGAAGAGAAACAGAAAGCAAAGGCACTATCAATGACTTTAATAGTATCTAAATTTAACATGTGTAGGAGGCCGAAAAGCGGCAGAGAGAAAAGGAAAAACAAAACGTTGATGAAGCTATGAATACTCTAAAAACACAAGAAGAGGAAATACTTGCGAAAAAAAGAGTAAAGCAGACTTGTTTGCTGTAGTAACACTCACATTAGCTGAAGCAGGCAGAGCAAAGAAATGAACTCATCAATCAGATTGAAGACGACCGAATTAGGAGAAAACAACAGGAAATAAAGGAGCGCGAGCAACAAGATGACTATATTCTTGAGACGACACAATTCTTAGACAAAATACAAAAAGACAGCAGAGATCAGCAAATCCGGGAAAGGCAAGCGTTGGCTTACAAGATAGGGATTCCTCCAACCAATGAAAAATACAAGTTACAAATGAGGTACGAGAGAGAGCCGTCTCCTTTTGAAAAAAGGCATGCTGATGTGAACAACCGGGTTCCGAGTCCCGAAAAAGTGCGCGAAGAACTGCTAGACCAAATAAATGAAAAGAAATTAAACGAATGGCATGAAAACGCGGTAATATCCACTCTCTCTTGCTCGATCTTAAATTATGACCATCATAAAGAGATCGAAAAGCGCTCAGAGAGAATACATTGAGAAGCTAAATGCAGAGCAAGAAGAAGTAAAATAAATTTGGACGCCCGTTCACCTTCGCATGAATAACTAATAGGCTTATCAAAGAAAAGTCCGAAAAGAAAAAGAGAAGAAAAACGAATTAAGAGAGGCTTTACAAGACACGATAGAGAGGAAAGAAATCGAGAAGGTATTTACTAACACTCCTTCCTACTTTAACCCTTGCTAATAAATTTAGGAAGAAGCCTGGAAAAGCAAAACAAAAGAAGGGCAAGCAATAAAAGACGCTATTGAGAGACAGAAAGAGGCTGAATTGATCGAACAGAGAGCGAAAGAAGTAATTTCAGCTAGCATTGGACTGATAGCAGCTTTGTAATAGGAGGGTAAAAGACGGGAAAGAGCAGCTATAGTTGATCAAATTCAAATGAACAAGCAGAGAAAAGAGCAGGAGAGAAGTCAAGAGAGAGAAAAAGAAAGAGAGCTACTTGAACAGTCTTTGAGTCACAGCCCTCCATCAAGGCGAGAACGAGAAAAGCAAAGTCAATATAGAGAAGAGTTGTTACATCAAATCGAAGAAAAGAAGCGAAGTCGTGAAAGAAGACCAGAAGAAGGAGCTTCAGGCCTTTTCTTGAATGAGAGTTATCGAAATGAACGCGTTCCAAGCCCAAGCGAGCTGCGGGATACTCTAGCCAGACAGATGATAGAAAAAAAACTAGAAAAAGCTAATGAAAGAGAAGTAAGTATCAACGTTTTCGAAGGGATAATTAACAAATTTAGAGAGAAAAATATCAATTCAACAAGATTTTGGAAGTTCAAGCGGAACAAGAGGAAGAGGTAATTTCTTTATTTGAGCTTTTGATTCTAAAATCGTTTCCAGACTCATAGACAGCAACTTGAGCAAGAAAGGAAGAAAAGAGAGGCAGTTCGACAAGAGATAGCTGGTTATTTGGCTGAGAAAGATGAGAAAAAGGTTATATTTTTTCGAATTCAGCCATTTTATCTATATATATTGTAAAGAACGCGAAGAAGAGAGAAAAGGAGCAAGAAAGGAAAGCGGTTAATGATTCTGTGAACGGAATAGCTGATGCTAAGAGAAAAGATTCGTATTCGAGGATACATGAAAAGAGGAAAGAATACGTAGAGGGATTAAAGAATCAGCTGTTGGAGAAGAGTGCTTTAAAACAGAGAGAGATGGAAAATAAAAGGACACCTTATTTGGCGTCTCTGCCTGTGAAAAGTCAAGAAGTGCCTAATGCTGATTGTGATGGGTGCCATAAGACTTATCCAAAGACCCGATTGACGAATAAAAAAAAGCTTAGGCTGTAGAAGCATTATCTCTTCTGTTTACAGTTTTTGGTTTTTCGGAATGTATTTAAGGACGTTTGTTTGAGCCATAGAATAGTCTGATTGTCTGCTAAATTTTTGATTCAATTTTTTACTTGATAGATGTCAAAGAATTTTTTACAAAAATTGTTGTTTGAACATCTTTCAATGTTGATGACTATTACTCTAAACTTAATTTCTTTTTCTTGTTTCACTGGGACACTAAACCTTGTCCGAGTAAATTTGTACTTGGTATCCCTAAGAAGGCTTGTAATAAGGCTGAATCAGTCAGCAGAGCAGTGAAAAAAAAAATTACAATGTTTCTTGGTCGACGAAAGATTAGATCTTTAATAAAAATTGACAAGTTTCTTTTTTTATAATACATCGTTTCTTAATATTAAGCTTAGAGACCTATATTTCTTTAAGATCCTCACTCAAGGGATATTTTCTCATCATGATATAAGTGATGTCAAATGCGATAACACCAATTTGATTTTATATTATAACAATAGCTGAGTCCACCTCTACTTTAAATAAAAAACACTATTAGACCAACGCAAACCATAAAATGAGGTGGAAAAGGAAATTAGAAATCATCGAAGACAATCCTCAAAGTCCAAAGGTTTCAAGGCCTCAGACTTCAGTCCGAACTGGTTCTGACTCAGGATCAGCTGTTTTTCTCAAAGCCCGTTCGAACTCCCATTCGCAATTCAAGTTTCAAGTTAGTCCTCGATCAACTGCTTCAGGAATCGAAAGTCCTGAGAGCATCACGAATTTCAAGAGTGCCAGTCACAGCAAAGGACTTAGTTTGAAATACATCTCTCACGAGGAGCTTTCTCCGCGAATATTATCTCCCACCAGCCAATTTAAGACAACTACCCAATCATCTAAATCGCACCGACACACTAAATCTGAGTATTCTTTAGGAACCTTCAATTTCTTTTCTCAAGGTGGACTAATTTCGCAGAAACAAATGGACCCCAAAGAACTAATCCCGTCGAATTTATTCAAAAGCACTCCAGATGGCAAACATTCTCTTCCAGAGCTACTAAACAATGGATGCGAGATCATCTCTCCACATCCGAGCAGCAAAATCGTTTCTCCAAGAGCTACCATTAGTCAATTTCATAGCAAAACGCAATCAGTCCAGCTAAACAGCAACAGTCCATCTAAAAAGAAAGAAACAGTGAAAATTGCCACAGGAGTTGATTTTTTCAAACCAGGCGCGAGCCAAGAAAAAGAGAGTGAAGCAAATGAGAAGCCGTTGATTCGTCCTCAAACGAGTGGGACTGTCTATTTCGAAAGAAAGCCGCACACTCCTGCGAGATTTCTCAAAGTAAAAAATCTTACGACTCATCGATTTGCTGCGGAAAATTATGGAATGATCGAAAAAGTAAGAGAAGAGTACAATCTAGATGACGCTCCAGGTATCGATGGCCCCAATGATATCGTAGAGAATTACCGAAAGAAGTTAAATCAACAATTTAGCGAGAGATTCTGTCATTATGCACCTCACCACCATGAATCGTTAGCAACATTACATGAAGAGTATAGAGGCAAGCACGAACCAGATATGATTCCCAGTCTGGAGGTTATTGGATCAGAGAGGTTTGAACTTAGTTCGCCTTCGAACTCCATGAAGAATCCTTCAATTATTAGAGGAAGCACGACAAGAAAAACTATGATGACCTTAGCTTCTCTCACTAAATTGGATGCGCGTAAAGGGACTGTGAAAATAGTAGATCCAAATAAAAGGCCGGCCGCAGTGGGATTACCAGATAACGCGATGCGGATACAGCCAAGTATGCTTGATTTTGAGAAAGGGAAGAGTAATAGGGGGATTTTAAAGAGAAAGACAACTAGGAAAGTTACGAAAGGGCCAAAAGAAGAGAAAGCTGTCGTGGAGGATAAAATAATGGAGGAGATGTTGGAGAAAGAACTTGACATTGTAGCTCCGCCATCCAAACTGTCGGCGTTACAGCAATTGAATGATGCAAAATTTCAAAATGTGCTCAGAAAGAAATCGCGCTTACTCAAAGGTCAGCAGCCAACTTTCAAGAGGATCAGACAAAAGCTGCTCGAAATGCTAAATGAAATGAAACGTCTGAAACTGAACCCAAAAGATGTAAGTTTTCTGAATTTTTAACGATAGCTAATCGCATCTTTGCCTGGCAGCTCATGGAATCTAAAATTTTCAGCAGCTACCCGTTCCAGAAGCCGAAATCAAAAGAGCTTATCATGGCTTGTAAGAGCGGAAATTTCGACCATGCACGAGAGCTGCTCTATGAAAACAAATTTTTGGTCTACGATTTTGATCAAGTATGATTATAAAACACGTGTTAATGCTAATCTGTGCTTTGAATTAGTATCATCTAACCGCGCTCCATTGGTCAATACGGAGAGGGTTTTTCTCAGTTTCTAAGCTCTTAATCGATAAAGGAGCTGATGTCAACGCGAAAGATTTGGTAAGACATACGTCCTAGAGCGAATAAATAATTGAGCTAATCTTTTAGATTGGGAGAACTCCGTTGTATTTTGCGATCATGGAGAATAGAGTGGATCTTGTAAAGGTAAGTTTTTTCCCAAATGGCCTGATATAAAGTTTACTTATCCCTTATTTTAGTTGTTATTGCATGCTCAATGCGACCCATGGTCGACAGAAGAGGCTAATTATATGGAAATATCAAGCAAAAAGCCATTAATAAGGTATTTCCTCAGTAAATCTCGGCAGGTAATTTTACTACAGACTTTCGTTTGAGAATAATCCCTTCGTGAATTAGGTGCACATTGTAATGAAAATGACACCTCCTCATCTCAGAGGCGAGGTTTGGGAAAAACAAACTTTGGACTGGATTATGAATCCCAACAGACTAGACGACTCAACTTTCAAAGAGTTCGATGAAGAACTACTCGAGACGGAGAGAGCTACAACTACGGAAAATTGAAACTTATTTCAATTTTAATTAGTCTCAGATTTAAATAAATCTGACAACAATCATCATGCAATATCTCATCATTTTTTTCAAAATGTGCAAATTTTTCTTTTTTGATTGAAAATTTGAATTGATTTTACATCGAAGTTTGTGTGTGTGTGAAAATTTTATGTCTGGATATATATATATCGCCCAAGTGTTATTAATATTTTATCACATGAGCGAATTCTCTATGATATATGAGCAAATTCTCTATGATATATGAGCGAATTCTCTATGATATATGAGCGCCTACGCCTACAGAATACTTAATGGTATCATTGAATACTAGGACTATGAAAAAATCAATTAGCTTTCAAGGTGAATTAATCGATTGATACATTTTTCCTAAATGAATTTCACGAATAAATCAAACATATTTTGCCAAAGTCACAAGAAAATTTATGAGAAAGCACATTTTCTAAATATCCGATATAGTTTTGGCTGAAACACAGACATCATGAAAAAAACTAAGACGTGTCTTCATTGGCTACTTGTGTTTGTTCTGACTCTTATTCATTGTTGAAGATCTCGATTTTAGTATCGTCGATCCGAATATTTGACTCTCTTTCTGTTCTTCATAATGCATCACTGATTCGTCTATATGATTGTAGGTATCATCATAAATGAAATTTTCTTTCTTCGGATGGCTGGAGAATATGTTCAGAATTTTGTTGATAACCCTTGATATACACCGGAAGCCCATCAAATGCAGCATTTTAATCGCGATGAATAAGATAAACGCGCCGTTTATTATGATGATCAGCGTACTAATGAACTCGTTGAGCTCGTCTTCTTCATACCCATACACAGCCAAAAACGTCGTGAATAGAATAACGTAGATTGACCTGATATATGTTTTCTGCAAGTCTACGTTCCTGTACGGCTGGAATTTATTGATTATCATCAAGAACACGATCAACATAGCAAACAACGTCAGGCCAAGCGTTTTCAGAGGTAACATGGCGAATTGGGCAAAGAAGATCAGAATAAACTTTTGTGTCAGCTGTACGAGATTCCAGTAGTAGTATTTTCTTCGATAGTTGGCGTATTGGCTTCCTAATTTCATAGCAAACTCATTAGTTTTTAGCTTCGTTCTGTTTCTGTAGAGAATTATCGATAGGCACACAGGGAAACAAATCCCCCAGAAGATCAGCATTGGAATGACTAAGAAATTTCTGTAGTTGTAATATTTTTTCGAGTAGCAAGTGACGTACGGATTCTCTCTGAGATAATAGGGAACAGAGGATTGGTCAGGATTGAGCGGGTCGCTAGATTTGCAAACAAGAGATGAAGAGAGCGTGTAGAGCATTGAAGGCTGCTCTATGAGGATGAGGCATTGGACAGCAACGACGAGGTAAGCATCGAATCGGTAATTTTTATAAAGGAATTTCTTCACGATAGCGAATAGCACGCATAATCCCAGCTTGATAAATGGAAGAGAGACAATCGCGACGAGCTTGGTGTAAAACAGATCTTCAATTGGTGTCCCAAGTTGTAAAAATACACAGTCCGCTGAGTAGAGGAGAGTTTGGCTGGGGCTTCCGATGTGGCTGACACCTGTGATGAACCCAGTCATAATCAATGGATAGTTCTTCAGAATGGTAATGATCTGTAAATAATCCAGAATGATTGTCATGTAACCTCCCCTAGCAACTCGATCAACAAATTTTTTGTTGTATTTGTTATTAATGATAAGCGATTTATTAATCTTTCTAAAATACCAAATATAGCCGATCTCCAGTATGAAAATCAAAAGCTGTATCGAGCCCAACGTTAAGAGTCCTTCCCAAAGAGGAGGACATTTAATGCACTCGAACCCTGATGAAGCATAGTTGTTTTTCAAGTCGCAGGAAAGACAGAAGGGTCCGGTGTACCCTGGAGCGCAAATAGATGACCCATACTCGGTGTAATTGCAGGATTCTGAACGATTGCATTCGTAGATGTTGGGTGAGGTATCACTTGGCCTCCAATAACCTGGCAAAGGATTAATCTCCGCGCCTCCAGGACAGTACGCATTTGGAGGGCATGGACTGCAAACCTGATCCGAAGGATTAAGTGAGAAAGTACCAGTTTCACATTTGATGCAAGTATGTTGCTTTGTATCGTTAGTCTCTCCTTTTTGGCAGGGTCTAAATGAGGTATTTACAATAAATTCAAGATTTGGGTAGATGGGATTCGTGACATTGAAGATCAAGCTTATGCTCTCATTGCCTAGGCCTCTCATAGTAAGATCGTTACCATTAATCATACAGTTGTAAGTAGTGCAATTTGAGTCATAGTAGAGCTGATACTGATTTGAGATCTGAAGGGTGATTTTAAAGACGTTTGCAGGCTGTGGTGTTTGTCCTCCAATATTCATAGCCCCAGCAAGTCTTTGGCCAAACATGTCGGTGAAGTTGAGACGAAGGTAGTTATTATAAAATATCTCAGACCAGACTTGTGTGTCTAAATTGCAAGGAGATTCTGTGCACCGATGAGTAATGTCGGTGGAGTTTTTGCTATCAAATGTGCAGGTAACAGGACTTGTGGAGTAGTCGGGGCCATAGTCGGCGTAGTTTCGTGAAAAGGAGTTAGAAGAAGGAAGCGCTTGGATTTCATTGAAAATACGGGAGTCGTTGGGGAGTTTTTTGTGAAGATGAAGGAATATCGCACCACCGCCTCCTCCTCCGCCATATTGAATTTGCGCTAAGAAACTGATGTAATTTTTAGTAAACGTATTGTTCGAAACAGAGAAGCAGGATGCGTTGTTAAGATAGTCTTGATCTACTTCTATGTAAAGCGCTCCTCCAAACATCGGATACGTATTGTTAAAGGCGACGAAGTTATTCTCAAACCAAGAGTCGTGAATTGCAACGTCTTTGAAGCTACTGATGAATATCGCACCACCTGACACATGAGCAGCGTTGCTCATGAACACACTGTGATAGACCTCCAATGAGCCGCCACGCTGGACTATCACACCGCCACTTCCTTTCACACTGTTGCTTTCAAACACTGAAAAGGTAATAACTATTCTTCCAGATACTGAAGGAGGTTGCGAATCTGTAGCTCCTTTCATTGCAGCGCTAACAACAGCTCCGTTGGATCCTCTGCATCCATAAATATAAGCGTTATCGAGTGTTAAAAAGGCGTCCTCCGCATTAATGAAGATTACGCTTGATCCAGTGTCATTATTTACATCAACAAAAGCTCTGTTATCGATAGTAGTGTTCCTAATTTGCACATTAATGTGGTTGGGTATGCTTGGATTGAGTTTCACCATTTCAACAAGACAGCCTCCTGAGGTGCAGCTAAAATTCGTTATGTTTGACGAGTGAATGGTGATGTGCGCTCCTTCAGCAGCCTGGAACAGAGAACTTTTCGAATAAAATCCTGTGATGTTAAGAGACCACAACTCTACTGTAGAATCCACAACTCTCATCAAAGTTGTTGAAGGATAAGTCGCCATCGCTTGGGGGGTATCATAAGACACAAACGTAATATTTTTGAAGGTGATCGGAGGATAGTTAACTTTCGCGATGTCGAAAAGTATGAGACTGGTAAGATTATTCCTTACAAAGATAGTCGAATCAGAAATTTCAACCGATTGAATTTTCAGTTCGAACTTTTGTGAAAGCCCAAAAATGTAGAAATCTCCGCCAGTGACTCTGACTCCTTCGTCTGGGTAGTAGCAGTTATAGATATTTTCTCTCAAGACGAGCTTTGAAACAATAATGTTATTTATATAAATCGTAGAGCCCTTCGTAGCCTGGTTTGAAGTGAAAACGTTATTAGACACTTGGCCTGAAAGATAAATACCACTCAGGTCTTTGACGTAAATTGCGCCACCTAAATCAACTTTGTTGCCAGCGAACGAGTTGTTAAATACAGTTAGTGTGGTTACATTGGTGTCACTTCGGTTCACAGGAGTTGTCCCATAGTCGGCAAGGTAATCGAGGTAAAATCCTCCTCCTAATTGCACGTTATTTTCTTGAAAAGTTGAATGGGCGACACTCAAGTTCATTGTGGCGGCGTAAATTGATGTCGTGGGAACTCCTATAGTGCCCTCCATCCAAGCTTCCTGCTTCGTGAAATTTAATCTACTGAATTCGATAATGTTAGCGTAGATAGTGAGGAAGAAGGTATCAGATCCTGCGTTGTTATGATAGAAGGTAGAATTGATGATTTGGACCTTTGATTTAACAGAAAAGAGGTACACCAACGAATTTTTATATCCCAACAATAGCGGATTCAGGCCTTTAGTAGCCAAGGAGTTTTCAATGAAATTGCACTCTTCGATGACCATGGAGCAAGAAGCTTTCTTTTGAGCGTTGAATATGATAATTCCGGCTTGCCAGAAGCCCTCTGCCAACACTGTCAAATTCTGGAAGGTATTTTCAGAGAATTTTACGGCTGATTCTTCTTCTTTAAACCCTAAATGGATTACAGGGTGTCTGAAGCAGCTGTCTTGAATTCTATTTCGAATGATGTTAATGTTTAGCTGACTATGTGTGTCGATATCAAGGAAAGGGATCAAGTAATTCTCTTCTAGCGTGTTGTTAAACACTAGTATGTTTGCCACTTCTCCCGCACTCTCACCAATAGTAGCGAAAATAAGGTTTGCTGTGCTATTTGAGAGAGTGTTGCTTCCGATATACAAATTCTGGGCTATTTGCATTTCGAAAAGGTTGATAAAATCGTACTTTCTTGACTTCTGAGAGCCAGAGACTTGGAGAAGTGTGTTGCGAGAGATATCTACCAACGTATCAGGGTTTATCGACGCAATTTGGATCACTGAATCGGTTCTTAGATCTGTATTTATGATTTTATTCCCAGAAAAAGAAAACACGCATGACACTGATTTATTCAGATCTGTCTTTGCATTCTCGAAGATTGCTCTCTCAAAAAGTGGGAGCAGCAATGGGTCATCGAGGTAGGGATCAACAATTTTTTGTTGGTTTTCAGAGAAAAGAATCTTCATTTTCTTTCCGATAATTTCCAAGGACATTATGTCATACACTGCGAAAAGCGCCTGACTCTCCAGAGCCAGATCACTGAAAACGTTATCGTGGATGAAAAAGTTTGCGACGTTGAGATCAAAGCCGACGTCTCCGCCGTACACTCGCCAGTTGCCACTAAAAGTATTATTTAGCATACAGAAAGCGCCATAGTTTGGAACAAATCTTTGATTTTCGTCGTCAACAATTGGGTTTTTATTGAAATCCATTTGTTTCTTGTAAAATATATGCGTTGTGATGGGAGCATAGATATCGAGGTCTGAAAAAGAGCTGTTAGCGATTACGATAGTCACCATTTGATCTGTCAGCTCGATTAGTCTTGTGTTATTAAAGGTGTTTTGTGCGAAAACCGAATCCGTAATCCTCAAGCCGAGGTTGTAAGAGCTTATGAGTGATATGGGAAAGCCACCAAGCTGCTCGAAAGTATTATTAAAGAGACTGGTATTTTGAATGGAGAAGTAACTCTTCGATAGGGAATAAGAGTCCGATTTGTCCGACATAACGTTAAAAATGTCGATCAAGCTTGTATTATAAACCATGTTCTTCTCAATATTGAGTTTCCTTAACCGGACCTGAGTTGGTCTATCTACGGAAAAATCCGACTTAAAAGCAATCAGGCTGGAATATAGACTGTTGTTGAAGATTTCAACATCGGAGAGGTCAAAATCCACGACAGTACCATCAAAATCCAGTAATTTATTGACAATAGTGTTGTTTGTCATGCGCACATGATTCATCGATAAGTTGCCGTATCCTTTAAAAGCAACTAGACTCAAAGCGCTTCCATAGCCTGAACTACTCTTGACGTTGTCCAGGAAGTTTAGATTGGTGATTGTGGCGGAAATATTAAACCCTGGCCAAGCTGCAATGCAAATAAAACCTTCACAGCCGGGATTCCAGCAATCTTGGGCTTGGAATGTGCTACCTTGGATGGTGAATCCTGATAGATTTAGTACGATAGACGAGCTGGTTTGAGCAAATTCAAAAGCAGTTATGAGCAAACTAGTGTTGTAGATTGTAACGTTCTCAATGGAAACGCTGCGAGCATTCTCGCTGTAGAAAAGTTTCACCACATATGGTGGGTTGATTTGTGCGAATACGTTTTTAATCGTGATATTCGTTGATTGAAACCCAAAAAGAAAGGTGTCATTATAATCCACAAAAATATTAGGAGTTTGATTATCTGCAAAGATATACATGGAGTCAATCAGTAGAGTGCAAGAAGCTAGGACAAGTGAACTTTTTGCAAGCGGCTGTGAAGGTAAGTAGATCATTTTTGTGTTGTTGAAGACTACGGTTGTGTTATAGGCATCCAAAGATTCAGCGTAATCTGCTATGTTCATCTGTGAGTTCTGGATCATAATAGTACTATTGGCCACCTTAAGTAAACCTAAATATCCTGTGGGACGTAAAGCAAAGGCAGCAACTAAAGAATTCGTGAGTTGTAAGTTGCCACCACAAAAGATAAGTTGCGAGTTGTTATTTGTGATATTATTTGAGATGATAATCCCATTCAAGCTGAGATTTACGTTGCTGAAAGTAGAAACGCCATACAAAATGAGAGTTGGGCTACTGCTCCATGTGTCCGGAATTACCGTGCCTGTTGGTTGAATAATTAAGTTTGGACATTTTTTCCCACCAACAAAACTCGAGGACAACGTGTAAGACGTATTTCGAGGGATTAAGTAGATCGTGACGAGGGTGATGTCTGTCTGCTCTTGGGCTTTTGAAAGAGCTTTAGTAACGGTCTGGAAAGGATCGGCTATTGATCCTTTTGTATTAGAATCCTTCCCGTTTTGGGAATCGACGTAGAATTCAGCTGTTGAGGCTTGAGTGACTGATGGCAAGCTCAAGCAGGTGATAGCGAGCAAGAAAACGGTGAGGCTTTGAGG
>ENA-UOTX01000363-UOTX01000363.1-compost-metagenome-genome-assembly--contig:-NODE-363-length-49477-cov-13.495911_pt1 | contig 49477 bp, 45 predicted proteins | sample MGYA00238143_ERZ746982 | MGnify/ENA primary metagenome ERZ746982 (study PRJEB28758, sample SAMN06268862) | compost metagenome | isolation source: single cell | place: USA: California, Emeryville, Joint... | reverse complement strand
CTGTTACTCCTTGATCACCGATATTACTGTATAATAAATCTAGTGTTGTAAGACTTGCCCATGAAGTATTCTTGCTCAAGGCGGTCGCTCCCTTTGGACCGATCTTATTGCCTGGTAAATTGAGTATTGCCAGATTCGTCCATGAGGTATTCTTGCTTAATGCTGCCGCTCCCTGGTCATCGATCTTATTGCACGATAAATCTAGTATTGTAAGATTTATCCATGAAGTATTCTTGCTTAAAGCTGTCGTTCCCTTTGCCCCAATGTTATTCTTTCGTAAACTTAGTGCTGTAAAGTTCTTCTATGAAGTATGGGAACTCAGCTTTGCCACTCCTATGTCACTTATCTCATTTCCATCTAAAGATAATTGTTCAATTCGAGGTAAACTGAAACTCTATTAAGGCTTCAGCATCTATATCTCCAATTTTGCGCTTTGATAAACTCCAATTCTTGATCCTCAATCCGAGAGGTTGATCTTCAAATCCAATTTTCTGGATGTTTAGCTTTCTTTGCGATTGATTTACCCATCTTTCTATCAGATTAAATCTCTTCTTATTGATCCAAATGGCACCACTGGGAGTTCCTGCTCCATCTCCTCCCAAGACATGAACACCGATAACATAATATTCATTCGAGTTCTTTACTTGACCAGGGGTCGTTAAAATATCTTCATAAACAATGAGAAATTGTCCATCCTCTCCTTCCTCAAAGAAATAGCTTCTGCCTTTCATTCCCCCACATCTGATGTCTTCCTTCTTCAGAGAGAAAGCGCAGTTCATTTGTTGTGAAATTTCGAACTTGTCCTGGATACCCAATAATATTTAGTTCTTTTCCTTTTAGAAATTCCTTTCCGGCAATATGCAAGCCGAAACAGCCTGCAAATTCTCCTGCAGGATCTGAGAGTACGAGTAAAGCATAGTCTTCTTGCTCCCAAGTTTTGAGAAACTCGTCTGGAACATAAGTTTCAATAACCGTAAAAACACCAAAAGGTATTTCTTACTCTTTGAGACCAGGAATGAATTCAATTTTCGGATACTTCTGTTTGGTTCCTCTGCAATCATAGGTGTTATGCGCTGCCGTGAATACCAAATCAGGCCCGATCAATATTCCAGTAGCTGTCATATAGTTGCCATTTCCGGGATCTATTCTGAGAAGTCCATGAACGCTGTAGGGAAAAGAGGAAGTATTTTCAATTCGTGTGCGAAGCTCTTTATAGTTTTTCGTATGAGATATACCAGCTTCTCTGATAGTGTTAGCTTTAAAACTAATGCTTTAAAAACTTTGCATTCTATGAAGTTTGCTTAGTTTTGGTTGGAAACATAAAGTTTTGATTTGGGTCTCTGGATCTTTTCTTTCTGCCTCCCTAAGTAGTTGTTCTAGGGTTTCAACCATTTTTTTGGTTGAGCTTGCTGTCACCATCTCAATTTCACTTGACTCGAAGAAAATATAATTCTTTATCAACGATGTATTCTCAGATTTAAATAGTGACTCGGAATCCTAAATATAAAAAGCTAAGTGCTTTGAGCTAGAACCTAATGACTGACTTAGGAGAGACCAAAATTTGGCAGATCAAGATAGCAAGCTCGTACCTAACTGTAATGAGGGAAACTCCAATGCTTCGATAGGAAACGAGCAGAAAGTAGCTAAGAAATCCATGGTTTCCTAAATCAAGAAAGAGAGAGCTCGTTTGCTCAAATCAGACGGCCCAGAAAAAATCTAACCCTGGAATAGATGTAAAGCATAGGTCCTTTCCTTCAGTTCTGGTTCCTACGGGATTACAGCAGTTTAAGATTACTTAATAGCAAGCATCGTGGTATGCAGAGGAGAGAAGGTCCAAAGTAATGCCTGCCAAGCAGGAAAAGAACTATCATTGTCGATCGCAGAAAATATTTTCAGAGAATTCAAGCAACCCGACACGAGATTTCCACTGAAAAATTCAGTTTCATTGCAGTTGCCATGACAAAGAGAGTGATTTAAATACATGCATATATTGTTCTTGTATTTCAATTTTATATGCATTTATACAGATTTCTCCTCACTTTCAAGAAGAACTTTGAGAATAAATCGATTTTCTCACTGAAATTTGTTTGCTGGTGAAAAAGAGCGTACGTCATTAATATAGTTTGCAGAATTGTTATCTTGAAGTTGTTTTAATTTGCTTGTGCATATTTTCTTACTGAAACCTCAGTTAGAACGCAGCAAACACCCTCTAATTTTTTATTTGGGCATTTAACTCATAGCCATCAGAATGGACATATTCCTCGGTTTCAAAAACAAGGACTACAAATTGAAATACCATCAGGAGATTGATCCTTTCCTTGACAAGGTTATCACCTCGAACCTTGTCGTCACTATCGCTGGTTTGCCTTTCGATGCAGCCGTTCAATACTTTCGATTTCGAGATCTCGCGACACCAATCCTTGTGCGCCGTATCCTTCTTTCCACATTCACTTTCGTTTTTCTTCTAGCAATGGTATTCGTAGTGAAGCGGTTGCGTGCGAGACTCCGTCGCTATGTAATAACAACAACATGGTTAATAGACATTTTCTATGTCATTTTGGCAGCCTATCTCTCTTATACTCAATGGGATTTTATGAGGTATGAAGAGCAGCCCGAGGCAAACTATTACTGGGGATGGTGGAGTAGCCTTGTGGCAGTGGCTTTGATGAATCCTATTTCGAGATGGTACTTGAAAATTACGGCGTTTCTGATTTTTATTCTGCAGATGGGCATTGCGTCTTATCTGTCAACCCGAGACGAAGCAATCCTTGTGAATATTTTCCAACTGGTTCTCCTTCAAGCACTTTTGGTTTATCTCACGGAAAAGGACAACCGAAGGTATTTCATCGAAAAGCAATCTCTGTACGACGAAACAAAAGTGTTTCGAAAAATTTTCGACGAAACCGCTGATGGCGTTATTGTGTATGGCATCAAAGAAGGAGTTTTGTATAAAAATTGGTCAAATCAGAAACATCATTGGTGGATGAGCGAATTTAATGTGGAAGAAAACCTCAAAAATATCGCTTTGGAAGGCTTTAAGAAAGCAAGCCACCACCTCGCAAAACTTGTAATTACTATAATCATCTTTATTCGGCATTTTCCCTTCTTTAATGCTCATTATCTCTCCTATCTTTAAAAAGATGCTTAATTTTAGCGTTTCCTAACAGTACTACTATAGAATTTGGATTTAACTTCGTTGACGGAGACCTCGAACTACCCCAACCTATGGGCGTTTCTGAACCAACTGGAATGTTTGATGTCTGAAGCTCTAACGCTTCCGCAGAACAGCAAGAGCCTATTGCAATCTCGAAAACTGTTAGTCGTCACTGGGCACACCGAGCAGACAACTCAGAGCGGGTCGACGCATAATCTACTTCTTGAAATTAAAATAATGGCCACCATTTTCAGAGAGAAACCTTCTCTTGTCCTCATTTTCTCCGATATCACCGAACGAAATCTGGTAGCCATCCTCCAAGAAAACAACGACTACAAGAACCGTCTCTTGGCATCGGTTTCTCATGAGCTGAGGACTCCGCTTAACGCGAGCATTAATTTCACGCAAATCGCCATTGAAAGTCCGGGCCTTTCTTCCGAGATCCGTGACAATTATCTCCTCCCTGCTCTGAGATCGAACCAACTCCTGCTGCATCTGATCAATGACATCCTTGATTTCTCTCAAATGTCCGCGAATAAGCTCCGTTTGGTCTATGAAACGTGTGACGTGACAAAAACGCTTGAAGAATGTCTGAACCTTGTAAGGATTCAGGCTCAACGAAAAGGCATTTTGCTGACTGCGGACTACGAATTTGAAGGAGGAAGCAGCGAGTTTTGCACCGATCACAATCGATTGAGGCAAATTGTCCTAAACCTGCTGAGTAACGCGCTGAAATTTACACTCCAAGGGGAAATCAAATTAACAGCGAAAAGTTTTACATTACCAGGTGCTATAGAATTCCCATTTGAGAGAGAAGCAGAAGAATCGAAAGAGGATGAAACGAGAACGAAATACTCAAATGCTACTGCCTCTTTGTTCAAAAGGGAGAGAGAAGACAGTCCATTTCGATCAATGGCACGAAGAAGCAGGGTATTGAGCATTGAGGTAAGTGACACGGGGATTGGGATCTCACCGGAAAACCAAAAAAAGCTGTTTAAAACTTTCGAGAAGATAGAATTAGGAAATAAGAGGTCGCTGAATTCTCAAGGCGCAGGACTTGGACTAGTCATCTCGAATAATTTAGTGCAAATGCTGGGGCCACCAGGCCAACACAATGGGATGAAGTTGAAATCGGATGTAGATCAAGGAAGCACGTTTTCTTTCTGTATTCTTGATCAACACCATCCCTCTCAAGAAGATTTAGAATCGAGTCCTGTTCACCAGGAAAGTTATAATCTTATCAACACTGAGGAGGGGAGCCCCAACACACAGCAGGTGGATACTCTTGCCAACATGTTTCCAAAAGAATCTATCAATACGATCATTTCAGCAAGAGAATTCCCTTACTCTGCAAGGGACCAACGACAAGTTTCTCGATCCGAGGCTATTCTTAAAAAAATGAAACTCCAAAAGCCTAGAATTCTTGTAGTTGACGACGATATCTTCAATATCTCAGCGATTGAGTTGATCCTGAGCAAGCTTGGACACTCTTGCGACAAAGCATATAATGGCGCAGAGGCTATTGAAAAGATTGTGAGGAGACAGAGTGAAGCTGGGGTAGAGAAGCAGGAATATTATGAAATGGTGTTCATGGACTGTAATATGCCTATTATGGATGGGTATCAGGCAGCTAGTATTTTAAAAAAGAAAATAAGGGAGTCTGAATTGCAAGAGTTCACAGTAATAGCATGTACAGCTTTCCTGAATGAGAAGGAGAAGCAGAGGATTTGCGAAATAGGGTTTGATGATTACTGTTTTAAACCGATTAGCAAAGAGAAAATTGAAAAGATTCTGAAGAAGTTTCTTCCACTGAGGCCAAAGTGATTGGTCTTTATCATAATAAATGGGGTTTTGAAGTATCTGTGTTCTGTTCAAATATAAATGATATGATATATATTATGCATTTTGATTGCAGTTGCGTTATAATATGGCTAAGATGAAGTTATTATTAGTGGGGATTTTGTTAGTTTCGAGTTTGTATATTATTTACATATTGAAAATATCATATTTTGTGAATAGTCAATATACTTTCAAAGTTAATTATTGTGTTTTCAAGTTCAATCAAGTCGTCAACAAAAGGCTCTCTCTCTCTTTGGTGAGTGTATATTTGGAGGTCTGAACGAGTCATTATAATTATTTGTTGCTAACTATCTCGAATAAGGTATTATCAATTAGGAGTCTCGTCAGTAGCTTAGCAAAAACGTTTCTGATGGAATTCCAGCTTCAATACAGCCAATACTTATTCATAATTTTATGCTTATAAAAGCATTAATTAACTCTGTTTTTTCCATAGAAAGCAACCACTTTTGATGCATCATAAAAACCTTCTTTTTTAAACCAAAGCTACTTATCTTCATGATGCTTTTCCCTAATGTGAGCATCCATTACATTCTATCCGAATTTCCTATACTTCTTAAAGTATATTTTAGGGTCCTATTTATGACTGGTTCAAACTGTTAATTGTTCCGCATTCTCTCCTCTGTCTTTTCTACCAAATATATCTTAAACTTCGGTGACATTGATCATAGTTTGTTGAATAGCAACAATATTAGAGATCCATCATCATATATTTGCCATCATTATCTCACAGTGCCCAAATAACCAAAAAAACCTCCATTCAAATCGATTTTCTTACCTTTTCTTCTCTGTATTTCCATTATTATTGGAGCCTTGACCCTTTTTCTAGACTTCAAGCACTTACTGGCCAAAATCTAGAGTTCCTTTCTTATGCATTTTTCATGATTGTTGAATAAATTGTTGAGAAATAGTCGGTAGTATTCTTCTAGCGCTTAATCTCTGCAACAGTACATTGCAATTCTTCATTTATTAACCACCTTCTGATCTTTCAAGAAATCACCAGTGTGCTTCGTCCAAATTAATATTTGACTCGCCGTATTTAAATGCAAATCGCTTCGAAAAATTAAAATAAGAATAACTAATTCAAAATGGGACTTGCATTTCTCAACAAAAAGAGCTGGCATACCGGCTCCTTCAAAAACATTGAAAAGGTATGGATGGCCGAGCAGAAGAGCGCCGAGGCTTTGAAAAAACAAGCCGAGGTTGCCAAGAAGCTCAAAGAGGAGAGATACATGGAAGAAATGAAAAAACACCAGGTCGAAGCTGGATTGCTCCCAGAGTCTGCTCTCCACAGAATGGAGTGGATGTATGAGTGGGGCAACAAGGTCCAAGACGAAAAGAAGCGTGAGGAGCACCTTCTCGGCAAACCCGTCAACAAAGAAACTCTCGCACAAAAGGAGGAGAAAGAGCGGGACCCAAGACTCTACCCATTCACTCCGCTCTTGAAAGAGAGCTACGCCAATTCACAAAATGAGCAGTTTTCAAAGTTACACGAAGACCCGCTTTTCTTAATTCGGCAAGAAGAGCAGAAAAGAAAAAAAGAAATCCAGCAGGATTTGATGAAAATGAAGGACATTTACAGTGAAGTTGAGAAAATTAGAGATGAAAAGGAGAAGAAAAAGAAAAGCAAAAAGGAGAAAAAGGAGAAAAAATCCAAGAAGGACAAGAAAAGTAAAAAAGACCGTGATCGCTCCAGAGAAAGATCAAGGTCCAGGTCGAGGTCAAAGGAACGACATAGGAAAGAAAGCCGCAGAGAGGAAAGAAGCAGAGATAGAGATGATAGCCACCGTCGTGACCGAGACGATAAGCGTCGAGATCGCGATAGAGATGATAAGCGTTATGATCGCGATAGAGATGATAAGCATCGCCATCGCGACCGGGATGATAAAAAAAGAAGGAGAAGAAGCTCCAGCTCATCGAGATCTAAATCACGCTCTGCGAGTCCAGATAAGACCCAAGAGACGAAAAAGAAACCTTCTCTCTATGAGGAGTATATGCGCAGGAGACTGGGTCCTAATGTGGAATTTAAGAACGATGGCACTGGGTTTATGCCGGATTTCAGTATAAATAAGAAGAAGTGGAAGAAGTCCAAAGAGCAAGCTAACGAAGAAGAACGTTTGAGGAAGGTAGAAGAGATGAAAATGAATGCTGAAGCGCTTGCGAAAGACGTACGAGAAAGGCATCAAAAAGATTTTGATGAAGAGGCTGACAAAGATGCTGGTACAAAGGAAGCAGGATTTTTGAAGGAGATCAAGCACCAAGTGTATAATGCAGACACCCATGAGAATTCGTTGGCGGATAGAGTGAATAGAAACAAGCACTATTTCAGTAAAAGAGTTGAGAACAGAGATACTTTCAGGAAGTAAGTAATCGTATTCAGTTCAACAATGTGGAACGAATATGAGGTTCTCGAAGACATTTAGGTTCAAGTAGACCCTTTTGGGATATTTTCGTTGATTGCCATTGTTTGTTTTTTTGATAATTACTAATAGCTGTCTTTGCGCGTTGTGATCTAATCACGAATGAAAAAATTAAAAAGAATAAGCATGTTGAGATTTATCGATGTTTGAGCTGTAATTTTCGTGTGCTTTGTAAAATAAGAAATGAAAAGTACCTGTTTCTGAGCAATATTTTTTATGTAGAAATTGATTCAACCGAAAAAGCAACATCTGGTAACCCCAAATTGGAAATTCAAATGCATTTCTCGAGCTGTGCTATTCAAATATTCACATGCTGAATACTCGTCTGATTCCATTCTCAAAAAAGAAATACTGGCTATTTGGATTTGAATTTAAAAACAGAAGTATCGAAGCTTTTTTTTATTTTATTGAGGCAGTAAGTTGATCTAAAGGAAAATCTTTTGCCTTGAAATTAAATGCCTGATAAATATAATATGACGGAATATCCAAATATTCTCACAATTGTCTGAAAGAATAAAGCCACACTTCGAATAGATTTTTTCGAAAAGAGTCCTTGGCAGTTTATATGCCTCAATTACCATAAGCAGTTAAAAATTACCTATTATCTACAACATCGATTTTCGCTATAAACCTCCCATGAAAGCACAAATCCTTTTGATCTGCGCCGCATTGCTTGGTAACATTTAATTATCACTTTATCCTTTAATATTTCTTCCAAACGTTTAGTGTCTGCTGTTGTTCATTCACAAGAGGCCTCCAATGTTACAGTCCATAACGTGACCCAGGTTAGCGACCCAGAACAATCAGAATCAACGGAATCTACCAGCCAAGAAACAAACACTAGTAACAATACCATGCCGGCTATAACTCCAAAAAACAACTCGAAGAACCAGGCAGCAGGGCACACTCTCGGAAAATTTACCAACATTTCATGCACCTCTAGTCAGCTTGGATTTAACAGCAGCTGTGTTGTGAATTGTCCTGTTGGATATATTCCCAATCTTAACCGCACTCAGTGCGTGGCCATAACCAATCCCGAAGGAGTAAATACCTCTCAAGTGAACGAAGTTTATGATGCCGGCGCCGCTAATACCACTGCAAACGAGTCATCTGTCACATTGAACGATACGTCCTCTCAAGACAAAAGAAGATTTAGATTCTAATTAAGTTTAATGCTATACACCTTATGATAATAACCTCATAAACTGAATTGTGTATTTTTGTTATATCGCTTGAATTGCACACATTCGCTGAACCTTCAGAGAGAAGCCAAATAATGTTACTTTAATGAATAAGAAAAAAGCAAGGATTGTTCTAATAAAAAGGAAGAAGGGCTATTACTTTATAACCCTTGCTGTTTAAGTCAAAGCATGATTGAAGGGCATATATTTGATGAGAAAATATGGACCTTTTGGTATTTTGAAGACAGATCCTCGTGAATTGATGAGACGCAGCCTGAGCTGTTATTTCTCACAAAATACAGGTTATTGAATAGTTAAAAAAGATAAATCGTCAAATTAAACTTTAGTTTATGTTTTGCGGAGACCGGACATTCACAGAAGACGGAGTATATGCATACAGCTGTTATTTCTCAATTTACTGGATTAGCATCATGGGAACACTATTATTCTTAAGCTTCTTCGCATTAGCAATCTACATTTGCTGGAACAAAAGGACATTTAAAGGAGGAATTTTCAAAACCCTTCAGCGCCTGCTGATCTCGCCTGCAAGGAGCTCATTCTGTCAGTACCTCACAGAATCCACATCAGTCAACAATTTTTGCTACTACCTCCTAATTTCTGCGGCATTATTCGTCGTTCCGCTTACTCATATCACATTTTCTCTGAAAAATGCCAGCGAAGTGTCTAGCGATACCGTTGCGTACTGGCTTGCTGTTCTCTCGTCTTTCTTCAGAGTGCTATCGCTGTTTATTATTTTTGTTGCAATGGAGGTAATTTATATGCGGTCGTACTATATCATGAAAAATAAGTCCAACTTGCCGTCATCTGCAGTCAGCAGCGCAGAGAGAAGGAAGCTTGCTCGTTTTATGATCAAGAAATCACTTATCCTCTCTTTTATTATATTCATAAGTGAATCGGTTTATTTGGGACTATATCCAGGGCACCTCAAGGGAAGCAATCAGTTTTACATTATTATGAGGTTTCTGGAGTTTTTATTGATTTTCATCATGGTATTGCCAAAGTTGAGTCTGCTTGACTATGAAAAATTGCTTTTGGAGCAGAGCAAATACATTTCAATGGCATCCCATAGAGATTCTCTTATGAAAAAGCACCTGGAAGAAATTCAGATTCACAAAGATAATATCCCACCGCTTATTGAAGAACTAATTGAGAATATGGACACGGGGTGCCAAGAGTGTGGACTTCGTGGAAAATTATGCTCCCACTTGACAGATACCTTTATAGAACAACGCTTTGATATATTACGCAATAGAATGACAGAAAATCAAGAAATTGCGGTCTCGAATTTGGTTGAAATGCTGCCAACAAATGCAAGAAATACCGTGGGAAGCCTGAAAATTGTATTAATTGTAATACTCGTTGACTTTGCTATTAACAGCTTAATTTTTGGCCTGATGCTCCTCACCACGAGTCTCGATGACAATTTGACTAGAATTATTTCAATAATTCGAATAACTTGCCGATTCATTCGATTTTTTACTATACCTATCATTATTTGGGTCGTTCTCAACGAGAGGAGATCTTTTGGAGAATTTCATTCCGTGCTCGAAAGAAGCGAGCTGAGAGAATGCGCGTCAAATGAAGGAATTTATCTCAGTACCGACACCTTGCTTAGGAGTAGCGAATCACAGTCAGACTATTCAGCATTATAAATCGTTAATTTAGAAATTTAGATGTGTAATTTTTTTAAAAATCCATAGACAATTTAATGACAAATCATCTTTTCACAACTAAAGAGGCAGCCTTGCTTATTATTTATTTATTGGTACAAACATTCATCATTATACATTGTAATATCGATCCAGAATATCAGATTTCTTGGCAAGATTTTGCCAGATCTCTACAGATATCACAAGATCAGTGATTATTTGAATTAGAATGTGTATTTCACCTATTGGGAGTAAGAATATATCAACTCCAGTGGAAGGCTTAAGTTATGAAAACCGATCGAATGATAAAGATACTCGAAGTAACCGAGAAATTACTTCATTAGCCAGTTTGCTCGAATAAACTTTTATTGTGAATCATTGTTGAATGTTTGACTTTTGTGGAGTTCCAGCGTATACATTAGAAGGGCTGAGCGCGATTGGTTGCCACTTTGCATTTCAGTGGGCTCTCACTATAATAGCAATAGTTGCTCTGACCTTTGCTATCATTGCAGGGTATATTTTTTGGAAGAAAAAGAGATCGAAGAAAGGATTCTGCAACCTCCTTGGACAATTTAACACTTCATTGATAAAGAATACTTTCTGTCAGCATCCCACGTCGTCCTCCTTAATCAACAGCATCTGTTTCTATTTCTTAATCCTCGCTTCGCTTTTCGCAGTTTCACTTACTCGCATCACATATGCTTTTGACTTCTCTAATGGAAATCCCAGCCAAGACTTCAGCAACGCTGCGAATATCGTTTCAAATTTTTTCAGAATGACGTATTTATTTCTTATTTTCGTGGCGTTGGAAGTCATATCTCTGCGCTTGTATCACATCAAGAAGAACAAATTAAAGTTGCTATCTTCAGCAATAGAATTCTCAGAAAGGAAAGCATTTTCACGGTTTATTCTCAAAAAAGCATTCATAATTTCCTCGATATTATTCGTGAGTGAGCTAGTCTCTTACACGATAAACCTGGATACTGTTCAGAAAGGGAATAATAAGCTTTCCAGCATTTTGAAGTTTCTGGAAAGTGCTTTGGTTCTTTTTAAGGGCATACCGAAATTGCGAGTGCTTAACTACGAACGCCTTCTCATGGAACAGAGCAAATATATCTCGCACATAGCTCATCGTGATGCTTTGATCCAGAAGCATCTCGAAGATATCCAAATCAACAGAAAAAATATTTCTTATTTCATCAATGAGCTTAAGGAGAAAATTCAATTTGTTTGCTCAGACTGTGGACATGAGGATCATATTCATATAATGCGTTGCAAATTTGTTGAGCATCAGGACATTGCCAGTGTGAATGGGGTTGCGATGCTGTTAACGAATCCAAGAAATATACTTTTGGATGTCTGAAGGGTGTATTGATTGCAATTCTTGCTGATTTTGCCATGAACAGTGCAGCTTTCGGGCTTTACTTCTTAGCCAGCAATTTCAACGGAAATCTCTATCGAGATATCGCAGTTATCCAATTAATAACCCGATTCTTTCGATATTTTTCTACTCCAATCTTCATATGGATAGTTCTCGACGTAAAGAAAGCTTTTGGTGAATTTCATTCTGTGCTTGAGAGGGATGAACTTCGAGAACAAGATATTGCTGATGATGGCATCAGTCTCAGTGGACATACCAAGACATGGAACAGTGATCTTAGATATTCGTCATTTTAAGTATTAAAAAAGAGTAATGAATTAATATGATACTTTATCGTTTGTTTTCACTTTGTGCGAGCTCAGGAAGGGCTCGACTTCACGAAATGGAAGAGATCATTGGTGAAATTATTCTACATAAATGATTCTTAATTTTTTTTTCAGTCTTCGTGGTCTCAAAAATAAAAAAGGGAGCATTATGCTTCGAACAAAGAGTTACGAAGTGCATTGTAGAGGCCCTACTTGATTGAATTTTACTTGCTATTTGGTAAGAGAAAGGCACGAGCATTAGGATATCTTATGAACGAATCTGCTCACCCATGTAATGGACTTGTATAATGATTGATACGATTTCTTAACGAAATAAATAACGTTTTTCAAAATTAGCACACAATGATTTTCTTCTTTGTAAAGATATTCGGAAAGAAATCGCCAATCGAATTCCGAAATTTTGATGATGTAAAATCTCAGCATGTGCCTTTAAAGAACAGAAGAAGAATTCCCCTTGAGTTTAAGATTGGTTGCTCACTACGTGATTCTAATTCTTCTTCTTTATTCTCTTCAAGCATGGTGACAAAGTGTAAGAATCAAAACCAGATAGTCAAAATAAATTGTTAGAATAAATTAGACAAAATCAAGAGCTGAGATAGTTAAAACACTTCACTAATCACTTTGATTCATTTAATAATTATTTATCCTGAACCACTCTTCAATGTTTGACTTCTGCGGAGTCCCAGGATATTCATTAACCGGACTTAACGCGGTCAGCTGCTACTTCGCGTTTCATTGGGCTTTGATCATGGTCGCCATCCTCTTGTTGGGATTATTTACCATTGCCTGCTACCTATATTGGAATCAAGGAACCTCCGTTAACAACTTCCGCAGAACTTTTAGCTCGCTTATGCTTTCACCTGTAAAGAATACATTCTGCCAACATCTCTCAGCATCTGCGCTCATCAACAGCATTTGCTTTTATTGTTTGATACTCGCTTCAATTTTTACAGTCTCACTAATTCGCATCCCCAATTCTCTCAATCTCATCTACGGAAACTCGAGTAATACCTTGGCTTTCATTGGAAATGTCCTGTCAGCTTTCTTTTTAATCGTGTACTTTTTCCTCATTCTTGTTGCAATGGAAGTCATTTCTCAGCGCTCACATTACATCAAGAAAAATAAACTAAACTTGTTGTCTTCTACAGTCCATCTCTCTGAAAGGAAACCAGTTGCACGTTTTATTTTCAAGAAAGCGCTGACTTTCTCTTTAATATTGTTCGCGAGTGAACTAATCCCATTGACTCTCTTTAATAATTATCAGGCAGGGTCTAAATTAATCATTATCATCAGATTTCTACAAGGTGCATTGATTCTTTTTATGGGAATACCGAAACTGAGGTTGTTAAATTACGAAAAATTACTCATGGAGCAAAGCAGAGATATTTCGAGGAGATCGCATCAGGAGACTCTAATCATGAGATACTTTCAGGAAATCCACATTAGTGGAAAAAGCATTGTAAAGTTTTTAGACGAGCTAATGTGGAAAACTCGATTGGCTTGTCCAAACTGCGATCAGAAAGAAAAAATATGCACTCATGTTATACATTCGTTGATTGAAGATCGTATCAATATGTTACGCGAAAAGTTCGTTGAGCAGCAAAATATCGCGAGTTCAAGTGGATTCGAGATGTTACCAACCAACCCAAGAAATACTGTGGGATGTCTTAAAGTAATACTAATAGTGATTCTTATTGATTTTGCTGTTAATACAGTTACTTTTGGACTATTTGCGATCTCAGGTAACACAACTGGAGTTGTTTATCAAGTTGCCCTATTCGCGCAGTTAGGATTCCGATTTCTTCGGTATTTTTCAACGCCTATTTTTATGTGGATGGTCCTTGATGTAAAAAAAGCTTTTGGAGAATTTCATTCCGTGCTTGATAGGAGTGAACATGAGGGCGTAGAATTCAGCGACGGAGTGAGTTTGAGAGTCACTTCTATGAAGGATAGCGATCAAAGATATTCATCGTTTGAACAAAAAAGCCTTTGAGATATAGATATATATATTTTGTAGTCGTATACAAAATGTTAGGCTACTAAATACAAAGTTCTTGATAAACTTTTTTTGGTTCTTTTAAATACAAAGCTTGAGAAGGGATCCGAATCGATATTTCAATTGTGAGAAAATAAACACAATTTTCACATTGCTCTCTTTGAAGTTATGAGATGTGTGCTAATGAATTCTCATCATCTTTCTGATTGGGTATTTGCTAGTCTAGATCTCAACATTTTTTGCGATATATGCGTCATTATTAAGTCACGAGCGTTATGAACCTGCAATCCACATAACTATTAAATAAGTGAATTCCTCACAGAAGGAGCATCAAATATAGACTGACCGCAACTACAAAAAAACGGAAATGACACGAATAATAAGGAAGCTAATCGTTTATTTCCGTTGCTATTAAATGACCACGGGAACAAATAAAAAACTACTACTGTCGAATTCAATATTCATAACATTTAAATCGCTAATGAATTCTAAAGACTCCAATATTGAGAACCGACAGTTACCTATGGAAACCATTCTCTCAAATCCCCATCGCCACGCTCTCACGTTTTTGATCCTATCGAATGTAGCCATCGCTTTCTCTTATTCTCTCATCACGGCAATATATCCGATCGCAAATGAAGATCAAGGCCTTGCCCAATATTACTCAGGAATTGTGTTAGCGTAAAGAAACTCTTTTTTCGTGATCATAACCTTACATTGTAGCCTCTATCCAGTGAGCTATGCCTTAGCAACCCTCGTTTCCCATAGAATCTCAAGAAAAATGGGTCTCAAAGCTTTGATAGTGACCAGTTTCACAGTAGTGGTAAGTCTCTTTCCAACGAATGAGACTCTCTAATCCGTTTCTACAGGAAATTACATTCGTTGGGCTTGGATTAGTGTTCCTTTTAACACGATACATTTTTTATCCTCTAAGCATCGTGGCAGTTGTTGTCCAAGGAGCTGCTGTCGGCTGTATCGACGTTAGCGTCCGAACCTATGCGCAAAGTTTATATGGATCACAGATGGAGACCAAATCCGGCTATTTACGTGCGGCAATATTGATCGGTTTCTTGCTCGGACCTACAATTGGATCGATTTTCTACCATTTGACTGGTTACCTGATTGTGATGTGCGTCTGGGCAGTTGTTCTCTTCGGCTTCAACGCGCTTTTTATCAAATATGTAAGGTCAGTTGCTCAAATTGAAAGAGAATCTCAGAGAAAATCCCTATGGCCAGCCTTTAAGAAATCCATGAAAAGCACTGTAAAACTCACAAATGATCTTCCATTCTCACACTGTTTGTTTAATTAGAGAATATTATCATCTTTATTACTTCTATTGAGCAATTCTATCGCTATGACACTCATCCTTACAAGCCTCGGGCCACGACTCTGGAGCTTAGACAAAAAGGAGGATAACATCGCCATTGGAGTATTTCTCGTCGCTGTGACCCTTACGCCGGCAATTGCAGCTTTAATTTATAAAAGACTGCCACACGGATTCGACAAAAGGTTGCTAATAATTGTTTCAGGCCTCGTGATCGGAGTCGGAGCCTTGATCATGGCACGTCTCGAGATTTACAGCTTCCTTATGTAAGAATTTTATTCCGTGCCTTCGTACTTATAATCTCCACAGAGATGGCTCAAATTCAGCTGCTGTTACTTGCACCTATGTTGGCGGAGGGCTGGTTGGTATGGGGTTCACAATGGTACTATTGGCTTCCCTCGAAGAATTGCAGATTATGTTGGAGTACACTAATCCAAGGTACGGTGAAGAAGAAATTCTGACATTAACTGCAAGTAACCTAACATCTTAGCTGAATGATATTGATATTATTTTGAAGGGTTTTTTAAGGGTCTCAATGCTATTGGTTTTATAGCTGGCCCTTTGCTTGGTGGTTTCCTTGTTGATAAATATTCATTCCAAAGGGTTGTTGAATGGATGGGAATCGGAGTTATCGCGGTTAGCGTAGTGTTTTTGGTGCTCTGTGGATATATCCAAGACAAAATCTTTAAAGACAAATACCAGCTGGAAAAGTATGAAGATATAAAAGACGGGCCGGAAGACCCTCAAGCCGCATCGCTCTTACAAATTCCAGAAACGGAAGATATAAAAAGAATTGATCTCACTTCTGAAAAACTTGACCTCACGACCGAAAAACTTGATCTCACCGTAGCTTAATATTCGTATTATATTGTTTCTTTTCTTAGAGCAGGAAATATCTTATTTCAAGATTGCATACTCTTGGATTGTAAAATTTACAACATAAAATATGTAGTTGATCGTTACATTGTTAATGAAATAAATAAAAGTGTCTTCATTTGTTAAGACTGGTCAAGTCTTTATCGCTTCGGTATTGAGAAGAAATAAATTAATAAAGTAAGTTTCGATCATTTTACAGCTATCTAAAAGAGAGTGGTAACGATACACTTATTATCTGCTCCAAGTTCAGTTATTCTTTGATTTACATTCTGAAAGACATGGAAACATTGAATAAAGGTTCCTCTGTTAACTAGACAAAAATATATTTTCATTAGTTTGATTTTCAAATGTTGAATATTCAAGGGTATGTTCAAGCAGAGTCATGCTCACATTCATCTCATTATCTAGCATCTGCTCTTTGAGCTCGCTCCTCTCAAGAACCGAATGGAATTCTCCAAACGCCTTTCTTACATCGAGAACGACCCAGATAAAGATCGGTGTGTCGAAAAATTTCAAGGTACGACACACCAGTCTCGCCAAGACGATCAGCTGATTGTTACTTTCTACAAGATTGCTGAACATCACCATCAATCCGAAAGATATGCTATTAATAGCAAAATCAACTAGAATCATCACCAATACGACTTTAAGGCATCCAACGGTATTTCTTGCGTTTGTTGGAAGCATCGCAGCCAAATTCTCATTCGCAATTTTTTGCTCCTCCTCCAATTTGTTCCGTAACAATTCCATACGGTTTTCAATACTCTCTTTTATTAAATGAGAGCAAATTTTTCGTTGCTGTCCACATTCAGAGCAGCCGAACCAAGCTCTTTCATTGAGGTCCTCTATGAAATTTGGTACGTTCCGTCTTTTTATTTGAATCTCTTCTAGATGCTTTGTTATGAGGGCATCACTGTGAGTTCTCATCGAAATATACTTACTTTCCTCCACTAATAGTTTTTCGTAGGTCAGTAGTTTTAATTTCGGTATTCCCATGAACAGAACCAGCACCGACTCCATAAATCTTGTTATATTATAGAGTTTAGGCTCTTCATATAGATGATCAAAGTATATAGTGATAGGAATCAGCTCTGCCAAGAATAAAATCGATGATATAATAAGCGCTTTCTTGAAAATAAACCGAGCAAGCACCCTCCTCTCCGAGACATCTACCGCAGAGGAAAGTAAGTTTTTTTTATTCTTCTTGATATAATAAGAGCGCAAGTATATGACCTCCATTGCAATGAAGATAGTAAATAGATAGATAATTCGGAAGAATGCTGCAAGGACATCTCGGCGATAAATCACATCATTGCTGAGGTTTCCATTCATCAATCCAAGAGAATAACTGATATGAATAAGTGGAGCCGCAAATGTTGCGGCAGATATTAAGGAATAGAAACAAATTTTGTTAATGAGTTTTGATTTGGTAAGTTGGTGGCAAAAAGAACTATAAACTGGAGAGTTTATCAGATTTCCAAAATTTTTAAAGAATCCATCCTTTGAGTTGCTCGATTTCCAGAAAATGTAGGAAATAGCTCCAAGAATTGTTAGAAATAGTAACGCTAGTATGGCAAGCACCCAGTAATATGTAAAGTAGCAAGTGAATGAGTAGCTTCCTTCAAGAGATGCATCCACTTCTCCGCAAAAATCAAACATTGAGCGAATTTATCGAATAAAAATTATATTGAATCAAGAGACGCATTCAATTTTCATCATCATGTTACAATATTGCAATCATATAGAGCTTTTCTTTTTTAAAAAGTTTTTTGCTGAATATATCTCCCTGCTACAGCAGAGTGGAAGTGATTCTAAGATAAGTGAAAAACTTTGTGAAAAATGGATTCTGCTTATTAAATCAAACGGTTCTCCCGAAATTTAGGTGCTTTAATAACTAAAACCTTCAAGCAGTTTGTTAAAATTTGTAGAATGAAAATCATGCTTTAGCTGCTTGTATTTGAGTCTTAAACTACAGCTCTGAATGCAGTTTGAATCATACTCATCAGAGCAAGCAGGAAAGAATCGAATGGAATCGAAAGCTGTTCACCAGATCCACATGGAAGGAGAATCCTTACAAAACTAAACAATTGATGGGGCCTTGGGCTTTCCTATTGTGATAACCGAGAAGAATCTTTCAACGAGAATTACTATCAAAGTTGTAATTATTTATTTAGCAGATTGTAAATATGATATGCAAAAAATCGTTATGAACTGATCAAGCAAGAAGCATTAGACCTTTGCTATGAATAATTGAATATGCAGCTTTTACTAGATTCAACAGATTGATAATGGATATAATGCTACTAATAATTAAAGCTGAATCGTCATACCAATTTCAGGCTTTGTTTCTTCCTGCTCACTGCTTTCAAGTACACTATGGAAAACTCCAAACGCTTTCTTCACATCGAGCACCACCAAAATTAAAATCGGAATGCCAATATTCCGAAGAATCCGAAATCCAAATTGAGCAACCGAGCCTATCAAAGAAAATTCGCTTGCGGATTTCGTAAAGAAGACCTTTGACCCAAACGAAATGCTGGTCACAGTGAAATCAATAATAATCACCAGTAAGATCGCCTTAAGGATTCCAACTGTGCTTCTTGCGTTCGTTGGCAGCATCGCTGCCAAATTCGCATTCGCAATTTCTTGATTTTCCATGAATTTAGTGCGCAAAATAAGGATATGGCTTTCAAGAAGAGCGTTTACTGAATGAGAACATATCTTGTCTTGCTCTCCACACTCTGGACACTCTGACCGAGAATTCTCTATGAGCTGCTGCACAAAAATAGATGCGTTTCCTGACGTGATAAACACTTCATCAAGATGCTTTTTCATTAAGGACTGTCGGTGAATGGTTCTTGAAAGATATTTGCTCTGCTCCATCATTATCCGCTCGTAGTTGAGCACTCGCAGCCGCGGTATTCCCATAAAAAGAACCAACAAACTGTAAAGGAACCTCAAAATATTCTCAAGCTTATTACTATCCTGAGTATCATGCAGGCATATCGTTGCAGACATGAACTCAACCGTGAATAAAATCGAACATATGATAAGCACCTTTTTGAAAACAAAGCGGGCATATGTTTTCCTCTCCGAGACGTCGACTGCTGAGGAAACCAAGTTTAATTCGTTCTTCTTTATGTAGTAGGACCGTAGAGAAATGACTTCCATTGCGAGAAAAATAATAAACAAATACAGGATTCTGGAGAATGTAGCTGTGATGTTTACGATGTATATGGCGTAATCATTATCAGTTTCAATGATAATCTCCATAAAGTCCGTGAGTCGGAGAATTGGAATCGAGAAAATTGAGGCGAGAATGAGGAAATAGAAGCAGATCCCGTTGACGAATACAGAGCTCGTGAGGTGCTGCCAGAAGGAGTTGTTGACAGGAGAAGCGAGCAGTCGTCCACATGCCTCAAAAAAGCTATACCTGGATTTCCGCTTCTTCCAAAGAAGATAGATAGTTAATGCAAGTAAAAGTGCAAATAAAGTGGTTATCAAGAAAAAAACCCAATAGAACGCGAAGTAGCAGTTCAGAGCGGTTATCCCTTCTTGAGAATAGGCTGGAATTCCACAAAACTCAAACATTTCTTTTTTCTTGCAGCAGTATTTACTTTAATTTTTTATTCTGGACTATGAATATCCTATCCTGAGTTTGAATTTTTGTTGATAAAACCTGAGAGTATGGGAGGTTTTTAATGAAAAAAAAAACACTGCCATTAATTTATATGGATCAATGCAAATGATGATACAATCCAGTCGTGCTTTGATATCATGAAAATAACAGAAATTTATCAAAGAATAAATGCCCTTCGCAAAAAAACCTCACAACAATAATTTGAATGGATCAGGCTGGAAGGATCATGATAAGCAAGCACTTGTTTGACGATATATTCCAAATCCGATACACAATAAGGTCACTTTTCGGGTCAAAGATAAGGATTCCCATTTTAACATTCGGTTCACTCCTTAAGCGCTGTTGACACTAGAATGAAAAGGCTTCTTCATATAGAATGTCAGTTTAGGTACTGCAAAATATCTAACAGAAAGAAATTTGAAAAAAAAAAACTTGACTAATATGAGAACCGTTAGGCTCAAGGCGACGAGCTAGGGATCTCAGACAGAAAACCACAGTGATCTTAATAAGGAATGGAAAAGAATCTCAATTAACGCAACCAGAAGACACTCAGCAATATTTCTCGCATGGGCTGATGGTATCGCAATTGAATTGATACTAGCTAAGTTTTGCTTCTCCTCAAATTTATTGTGTAAAACAGTTATACGACTTCTAATTAAAATAAAAATCGCATGAAAGCGTATTTTTGTTAGTCTTCCATATTCCGAACATAACTCGAATTTATCTTTTAGAGGATTTCCAGACAACTGGAAATACTTCCCGCGTGATAGAAACTCCTTCGATATATTCTTTATGAGCAACTGATCAGTACGATGTCATTGAAAGTATCTTTACCATGCCTCATAGAGAGACTTCATGGTTTGTTCTAATCCAAAATCATCTTAATTTTTCCACGAAGACGCAAGTCTGAAGACGGTCATCTTGGCATTAATTTATCGAGATTGCAGCCAAGAGAAATATTCATCTTCAACTTCACAACATTTTGCTGTGCATCATGCAAACTTTGAAATTGAATGTATTTTATCATATCTCCTGTGATCTGCTGAAAATATTCTCAAAAATATAGGGTGGTTGCCAAATATGTAATTCTTAAGTGCAGCAGAGATTTAAGACTAAACTTGATATTTTAAGGATATTTCCGATCGAAATCAGAAGAAATATTGAGAGATTTTATTAAAAATCCTGGATTAGTTCGAAATAACTGCAATACATACTATTGTTTTAGCGAGTAAATAAAAATGCTTCTCATCCTAGGTTTGAATAAAAATGCCCTTTATGATTCAGTTTTGAAAATTCTCTCTCAATTTTCCTTCGAAAATCATCTTTCAAATCAATGAGAAAGTTTAGAGTTGGATATTTAATGAATTTTCAACGGATCAAATAAAGTTTGAAAAAGCGCTGATCATTCAGATACACCAGACACCTAAAGTTTCTTATCATTTTCCGAGGTGAAAATCTATTATCGCCATTATAGAACAACTAAATTCTCATTGTTAATTAAGATTGGTCCAATCAAATAAACCAAATGTTTGGAGAAATGAATATTTTCTTGAGCTTCAAAAACAAGAATTACGAAGCAACCTACCATGAAAACATCGACTGCTACTTAACAAACGTTATACAAGCTAACATTCTGGTTGTGATAATTGCAGTGCCATTCTTACCTTTCCATCAATACCTGAACTTTCAAAATGACAAAATTCCTTTTTCATTAAAAATTCAGAAGCTCGTCATAAACACATCGATATACATGGTTTTAGCATTAGTCGCATTGGTTGTTTGGAAAGCTAGGGCTCAATTTAAAAGGCATACAAGGGCGACACGGTGGATTTTTGACATATTTTACAATATTATCGCAGGTTACCTTGCCTACCAGTTTTGGACATCTGGCGTGTCTGTGACTGATCCATTGGCGCGATACTTAAGCGGGTGGAATAATTGTCTAATGCTTGCAGTGCTGCTTAGCTCGATTTCTCGTTGGTATATGAAGCTTTCAGCATACTTGATTGTGGTTCTGCGCATTGGTATAAGCACATATATGATAACATTGAAACCAGGTGCTCTTGTGACCTCGATTCAAATGGTCGTTCTCTTAGTGCTGGTCACCTACACAACTGAAAGAGATCGAAAAAAGCATTTTATTGAAAAGCAGAAACTAGACGAAGAAACGAAGGTATTTAGAGAAATATTCGATGAAACGACAGAGGGTGTTATCATCTATGGTATTCGAGAAGGAATGATGTTTAGCAATTGGTCAGCACAAAACTATCCCTGGTGGAATAATCAACTATCAATGGAGGAAAACTTAGGAAAAATCATTTTAAAAGGATTCAAGAAAAGACGATATCTTCCTGTCAAAATGGTATAAATCTATTTCTTAGAGCAAAAGTATTCATGATCTATTTAGGCCTTAGAACTAGATTGCCAGATCCAATCAATGAATCATCTTGATTTTTGGACATTCTTTGAGAATTTTACAAAAAACATTGAGAAAACCAACTCTCAGGAGCTACATTCTGGCAATCTCATGGTGCTTACTGGCAACACAGGGGAGAGCGCGGGCAGTGAGAGTCCTACCGAAAGTTGTGTTTTGGAAATCAAGATTATGTATACGATCTTCAAAGAAAAGCCTGCCTTGGCATTGATCTTTTCAGATATCACCGAACGCAACCTCGTAACAGTGCTTCAAGAAAATAATAGCTACAAAGATCGTCTCCTTGCATCCGTTTCTCATGAGCTAAGGACTCCGCTCAACGCGAGCATTAACTTCACGACGGCAGCTATTGAGCATCCTGACCTTTCTAAATCGACAGATGTAAGAGAGAACTATTTGCTACCTGCATTGAGATCGAACCAGCTTTTACTTCATCTGATTAATGATATCCTCGACTTCTCTCAAATGTCGGCAAACAAGCTCAGATTAGTTTATGACACCTGTAACGTCGGAGAAACACTTGATGAATGTATGAATCTTATCAAAATTCAAGCAACAAAGAAAGGGATAAAATTACTCACTACCTACGAATTTGAAGATGATAAACCGGATTTCTGTACCGACCACAACAGATTGAAACAGATCGTAATGAATTTATTGAGCAATTCATTGAAATTCACGCTGAAAGGGGTTATTCAACTCTCCGCAAAGATAGAATCTGACTTGGATATTGGAGGCAGAATTCTCAAGATCTCTGTAAAGGACTCGGGAATCGGGATCTCAGATGCAAACAAACAAAAACTGTTTAAAGCGTTCGAGAAAATTGAATTAGGTGACAGAAAATCGCTGAATTCACAAGGAGTTGGGCTAGGGTTGGTAATCTCAAATAACTTGGTGCTGATGCTGAGTCCGACATTGCAAAATAACGGGATTAAAGTTGATTCTGAAGTTAATAAGGGAGCAACGTTCTCCTTCTGGATTGTTGAACAGGCATTAAATCAGGAAACAAACCTCATAGGCTATCAGTCGGAAGATCTAAATTCTCAAATGGATGAACACCTCAGAGATTCTGAAAGAGCAGATACTGACAATAACCTCCTTCCCAGACAAGCGGATTATTCCCTCAATCAGCTGACGGAAAAAATCCCATTTGTTACCGTGACGTCTCAGCCAACCGATAGAATTCAATTCCAAGCACAGCAAACTCACATTTTAGTCGTAGATGATGATGTTTTCAATATCTCAGCACTAGAGATGGTTTTGGGAAAGTTAGGATTTACCTGTGATACCGCATATAACGGAGAGCAGGCGATTCACATGGTGCAAAAGAAAAACCAAGAGTTCCGATCGGGTAAATGGGAAAGCCAGTATCGATTGATTTTCATGGATTGTAATATGCCTATCATGGACGGCTTCGAGGCATCAAGAATATTGAAAACAATGGTTAAATCAGGTGAATTGGAACCTATTGCAATCGTCGCTTGCACAGCGTTTACGAGTGAGAAAGAGAAGCAGCGTGCTGTTGAGGTTGGGATGGATGGATATTGTATTAAACCAATGAATAAAGAGAAAGTTTCGGAATTTGTCAAAAAATACCTGCAACTGAAAGGTTAGCTCTAGAGGATTTTTTTTATCGTCAGCATGGAAAATCAACTATTGCTCCATAAGGGTACTACAATACTACCACATGGAATTGTTAATGATTCTATGAAATCATATGATAAGCATATGTGTATTCGCTCATCTCTTCTTTCCATACTTCGAAAATCTTTGTTCAGATTGTGCCATATACTTTCTACGTGTTGTGTAAAGTTTTCAAAATGACTTAAAGACTATCTTGGAACACACTAACTATTTTTTTTTTTGCTTGGCTTCGATTCACCAAAATAATCGCGGCTCATCACAGCAAAGAAACAATGTCATTCAATTGACCTGTTTACCTCTCTTGTTATTCTCACTCACTAAATAATTTCATTGTTATTTCTAAATAAATATTTTGATCTGATCGTATGGTATTATTGATGAATAACTTGCCGGATCAAAATAATTATTTGAATTATTGATGAATCCTCGAACCCTGGAAGTAGAGCAGCTCACACTTACCAAGTCCCAAATCGAACCTGATAAGAAGCTGAGCTGGCTCTGTTTGCTGCTCATTTGTTTATTTCTCTTCGGGAGATACTATGTTCATGATATGCCACAAGCAATTGAAAAGGAATTACTCGATTATCTTGGCCTTTCAAATCTGCAGTATAATCTCCTATTCTCAGTCTATTCCGTCCCGAATATGATACTCCCACTGGTTGGAGGATACATCATCGACAAACTCGGAATTCGCTTCAGCGTTTGTCTCTTCAGTTTACTCGTTTTCATCGGACAATCATTTTTCTTTCTCGGCATTTATCAAAAAAGTTATTATTGCATGATTCTCGGTCGAACTATCCTTGGATTTGGTGGCGAGACTCTGCCTATTGCCAAGGCCGTCGCAATAATCAAATGGTTCCCAGTTCACGGACAAGCTTTCGCATTTGGTCTCGCAATGGCTGCTACCAAGCTAGCTGGGATGTCTAACAGCTTCTTAACTCCCAGGCTATACAGTTTGACTAAGAGCCTTAATTTTGTAGCCATTATTGGGATCACCGCTTGTATCCTTTCCGTAATCGCTGCCGCATTTTTCAGCTTTCTCGACAGAAAAGCTGAAAGAGAGAACCCGAGGATGAAAAACCTCGAGGCTGATCGGTTGCGAGGTCAAAGCTACGCAATCGGACTTAAAGAAATCGCGGCTTTTCAGCCAGCTTACTGGTATTTGGCTGCTTCAGCTGCTCTTAGCATGGGGTCATTTTTCGCTTTTTTAAACCAAGCAAACGCATATTTGCAGCTTCGTAATGGAATGACCGCTGTCGAGGCGGGAGGTCTCCTCACCATTCTGGTTTACTTCGTTTCGTTGGTACTGTGCCCAGTCGCAGGTATCATCGCAGATAAATATGGTCATAGAGATCGAGCGATAATAGTGATGAACTCGACCATAGTGCTCAGCTTGATTTTCCTTCTCGTCTTACCAGATTCGACTCATAGTCCACTTTATTATATTCCTTTTGTCGCTTTTGGAGCTTATTATGCGTTTGGACCGGCTAATAATTGGTGCAGTGTCCCTCTGCTTGCGAAATATGAAGAGAGCGGACGGGCGTTTGGTGTGACTTTCTCTATTTTAAACATTACACTGTCATCAATGCCAATATTTGTTGGATTGCTGCAGGACAGTGCTGGATCGCCTCATCAAGGGTTTTTCCGGGCGGTGGTGTTGCTTGCGATGACCGGGGCTCTTGGAGTCGTCCTTGCTGTCAAAATGAAAATAGCGGATAAGGACGCTCTTCTCTCGAAGGTATACAATAATGAAAATAACCAGTCCAAAGAGCCCGAAGAGATGACGACTGAAGATGCACCTCAGTAAATTGGAAAATGAAGTAGTATCAGAATTATTTATATTTAGAAAACAAATCTATTATGTCAAATTTAGCTGTTATAAGAGTGTATTTCGTTATTAGTTAGAGCAAGCACGCCTCATGCTCAATATTAAGTGCTTCCACCTTTAAAATTTTCGCGATGAAAAAATTTGCTAGTTATTTATTATGCTATTATTTATTCTCTCATCAGCTGCTGAGATATTCCTGTTGACGAGCCTATTCAACCGCCATTCTCCACTCGATGTATGATGTTGATGTGCGGCTGAGATTGGTTTAGAATTTCAGTGTAATTATTCCAATCAATTTTGGGCAAGATCTCGGTTTAAGCAAGATATCGGTGCAATTTTGTGTCCAGAGACCAAGGTATGGAGATTATCCAGTTGAAAAATGACATATCCTACCTATTTCTCTCAATTACAGAGCCAATACTTCATTTAGTATTTAGATATAACCACTATGAGCGTATTACGGGAAAGAAAAGACACAGTGCTCCAAAACGAAATTTAGAATCGAATGAGAAGACTTTCTTGGTCGTATTGAAGAAAGTTCGGCAATCCAAACATAATTAACATATGTATCTAGTAAGGGCTTTTATGGATCTATCCACAGTGACTGTTTAGCATCATCTTTCTCTAAATTTCACAAAAATTGAGATGGGTCAGCAGCTTTCCTAAGTTTCGTTATCAAGTTATGTGTCTCTGTGCTAGTATTAACACCAACTACAATGAAAAATTCTCTAATCTATATGTTTTGCCAATTTTAGTTAAGATCTGAATTAGCTTGACCGGCTCGTGCGTGGTATTCATAGCTATATTATGGAGACGGAAAACTGTCTGTAACAAGACTCCTCCTCCTTCCATCTACATTAAGTCACTATGAAAGCCTCCTTTTTTGCTGCGTTAGAACCCTTTAATTTGTCCCGCACGAGCAAACACACTCATCTTTGAAGTAGGAGACGACTGAGAAGATTAACCCCAAAATGAAAAAAACTGATTTTTAGCTACCAAGAAGTTCAGCAGCTTATTTCAAGAAGCTGTTCCAAAGTTATTGATTAAAACGTTTATTTTTGTAATTTGATCTAAGAATTCAGCGGCGATGAATAAAAATAATTCCACTGTCTTTAAATGCTGGCTAAATTAATTGTATCATTCTCGAATCAATAAAAACTTATTCGCAGTAATTTATCAAAAAGAATCAATTTAAGTATAGAAAAAATATAATTGACAGAGAAAATGTTTCTCAAACAACACCGAGATAGTAGTATCGATCCTACGTCTACAAGCAAAACCACCAAACCTCAAATTGTGACGTTTCTATGTTTGATAATCCTTCACACAATCTTTTGGTGGCTATTCGAACTCTATTCGAATGAACTCTATGCTTTTTTGGTCATATCGATCTTTGTAACGTTGGGAATTGACTTTTCAGAGTACCTCATCCCCAATAAACCCAAGACCTATAGAGCCATATGGGGTGGAGCTTTCCATGCGGTTTTCCTCGTGATGCTCCCAAAATACGCGCTTTTGGCCGTCTGTTTGAACTTCGTGGGCTTCTGGACTACCGTTCAGGTCCTTAACACGCCATGGGAGGTTTCTTGTCTCATCGTATCTAATTTTATTGGATGGGCAGGCTGCTATTTCTACTATCAGTATTGGTTTCCTGCCATTGGATATCCCGATGACGTGAAATATATCAAAACATATTTTGGTGATTCTTTTTATTATTACCAGCTTTTGCTTGCGATCGTGTTAGGGTATTGGATGTCAAGGGTTGCTTTGATTGCTAAAGGCAATGAGAATAAAGCCCGTATGATTTATGAGCAAAATCTGCTTACCCTGAATAAAAATCTCGAGGAAACGAATCAGAAGCTTTTTAAAGCGAACAAAGAGTTGCAAGAAGCGCTTTCAGAGAAAGAAAATTTCATCTTACGGTTTTCTCACGAAATCAGAAATCCTCTAAACAGTTTGCTTGGAAATGTCGACCTCTGCCAAGAGTACGCAGAAGATGAGCAGTCAAGACAGATGCTAAGCGAGGCCAAAGTGAGCGGAGAGATTCTTCTTCAGCTTCTCAATAATATTCTCGACACTGCCAAAGTCTCAGCTAACCGGCTTGACCTGTCAATGTTGTACCAAGACATCAGGAGTTTCTTAGAAAGAGCCTGGGTTGTTTGCTCCGAAATTATTCGGCGGAAGAAGCTATATGGATGTCTCTCAGTAAATATAAATGTACCGGAGATCGTAGAGTTTGATTCTCATCGGCTGATGCAAATACTGATAAATACGGTTTCTAATGCATCAAAGTTCACGGACCATGGATACGTGAAAGTATTTGTCGATTTCGAAGAAGGGCCTGAAATATGCCCAGAAGATATGAAGCCAAAGCACGCAGACTCTTATGGCCAGATTGAAGATTGTCGGAACCGCACAGAACAGCTAATTATGCTCAACCAAGACGAATTTTTAGAATATCCTGAGCAGAGGTATGAATCCTTGTCAACGGGTAAAAAGAAGTTTACTGAGGACAGAGATTTCCATGTAAAAAGAACTCGGGAAGACTCGATCCACACACCAAGGAAACCGGATATTATGCTAAAAGAGAGAGGATTTACTCCAGATCGAGCTAATGAGGGTCCAAAAGATGGCTATTTACGTTTAGAGATCGTTGATACTGGTTGTGGCATTAAAAAGAATGATCTTGAGATGCTGTTCACAAAGTTCAGTCAAGTTAGCGATGAATCTTCGAAACGGCAAATTGGGACGGGGTTAGGCCTTTGGATTACTAAAGAAATTGTAGAATTGATGAAAGGAAAAATCGAAGTTTTTTCAGTTCCAAACCACGGCACTGTGCTTGTAATGATGCTAAAATGCAAATCCGGTCAACAACTTCCAAGGGCGCAGAATCACAGTCAGGCAAATGCACAAATACCAATGTGTGCTTTGATAAAAAGAGCATTGGTTGTGGAGGATATCCCGTATAATCAAGAAATTAACTGCAAGTTTCTTCGAAAATGTGGAGTAGAAGAGATATTTGAAGCGAGCAATGGAGCGGAGGCGCTTGCTCTCTATACCGAGAAGGGCAGAGAATATTTTGATCTTATCTTGATGGATATTGACATGCCTGTCATGGATGGGAAAATCGCAACGATGCTGATACGTCTTCATGAGGCAAACAATGAATGGAGACCGACTCCTGTGGTCTTTTTAACGGCGTTTTCTGAAGCAAAAATGCAAAAAGAGCTGCTTGATCCGAACGGAGTCTATAAAGCAGACCGCTTCTTATCAAAGCCAACTTCTCAGGACATTATCAAAAGGACGCTTGTAGAGATAGCTGAGAAGCTTCAGCAAAGAAAGAGAAAATTACAACATAATGCGACTCACAATCTAAGAGGGCAACCAAATGACTTGGGTTTCGGAGTCGATAAATTGGTGCTACTGATAGACGACGATCCATCTAATCTTTCTATTCTTTCTAAAATGCTTGTGAAATGTGGCTACAGGGCTTTGGAGGCGTCAAATGCAAAGGAAGCGTTGGAATTGTATGACGAGAATTGTAGAAATGTTAATCTCGTGTTGACGGATTGTGAGATGCCTGGAATGAATGGGATCGGGGTGACCAAAGAGATTATTGCAAGGCATAGGAGAGCTCAATTAGACCAGAGTCTCGTAATTTATGGGATTACTGGTAATGTAGTGCCTGAGCATAAGCTAGAGTGCCTGAAGGCTGGGATGAGGGATGTACTAGAGAAACCGATCACCTTTGATACTCTACGAACGCTGATTTTAAGAAGTAATAATATATTTCACGACATAATCAGATATTGAATGCCAGGTTTTTTGTTAGTTTGTGTCTTTAAATCTTTGCTGAATATTAATATATCTTGTTGAAAATCCCAAAGCTCAAGATTGAGCAAGATCCGATGGACATCACTCAACTTAAGTCACCTTGACTTTGAGATTCCATCTTATTCTCTAATTTCATATTTTTCTGTTTTTCTTTTCTAAATATCATTAGATTCCTCCTCAAACCAATTACTACCAAAAAAATGTCATGTAAGTGATAACTTATGATTCTGAAGGCTCAGTTCAATGAGCTCCTAAAACTACCAGAAACAATCGGAAGATCAAGTTCTTTGTTTAAAACATTCTGCAGTATTTTTACGTCTCACATATATTCACGTACATGCACGAATTTATACACAATAACTCAATTGTAGCAATAAATTAGCTTCGAAAGTAGTCGAAGAAAAATTGTACAAAAGAACTAGAAGCTTCGCTTGCATTGATATTTCTTTATTTTTGCTCAATTAGCATGAACCTTGTCTAATTTTAAATTATCTATTATCTTGGTAATCTTTTTTGATTGCCGGACCAAGGAGCCAGTTTGACACTTTCAAGCCTTATTATTAAAAAGTGCGTTTTCATTCACAATAACATATCGCGCTTTCTGTAGCAGCAGACTCCCAGGTTGGAAAACCACGACATTCAACCCTTGCCAAAATGCCACAACCCTCGTTGGGGAATCTACTGACTTGATCACCTTCATGTTTTTATCAGTCAGCATGAGCTTGCCATAGGAAATCTCCTCCGCATAGGTCAATTTCCCGAAAAATGCCAAGGTTCTTCCATCCTTATACCCTTTACACAACATTACGAAATTCTTCCAGTTCACATCTTTCACCTTCATCAAGCTCCTCTCGGTGACATTACACTGTGGTCCTCCGAATATCTCCCATTTACAGCAATCGATTTCGAGCTCCAGATTCTCATTCGTAAACTTTCTTATCCCGTATATCGCGTTCGTTTCTTCAACATATTGGACCATTCTGAAATCAAAATCAAAGCCACGGTAGTTCAGTAGTCTACTGCCCACTATTCTCCACGTTTTATGCTCAATTAGAAACAGATAGCAGTTGACTGTTGCTTCGATAGATGTAGCACCTATAGCTAACTGGTTGCGGCCTGGGAGATTTATCATGGAGATTATCTCGCCTTCGTCGAGTTGTTTTAGAGTAAATGGTTCCAATTCGAAAAAATTATTCATGCTGAATCGGTTAACGGACTCGTTTTGCGCAATTAACAGCTCATCGAGTTCTTCTAAGGGACAGAAAGCTGTTATTCTGCTCGGAAGTACGGTGCTGTATCTCTCCTTAAAGGAAGCGCCCCATTTGAAGATAAATATTTCTCGGTCGAACACCTGCACAAGAAGCTGCTTGTTTTCGATTACAGCGTAATGCGACTCGATTATGATGTTGCTGCGTCGACTCGTATACAGATTTTTAAAGCAGATTGGTCTGAGGGTTCTCGCGTGAACGAGGACTGCACCATTGGATGAAACGATATTAGAATGGATTCGTATTTTTCCGGCAAGAAGTATAAGAGTGTTGTGCTTTAACAGTGTGGAGTATTTAAGTTGAGAAAAGGGATGCAATGAAATTGTTTTTAGAGGTTTCGTTCGATTGTCATGCTCGACTACTGTATGAAACATTATTATAGTGAGTTCGAAGATATCTCAACTTTATTTGATCTAATATGATTATTCTACTATTGATTATAGTAGGATTTCAAGACTAATTCAACCTCTGAAGACCTTTACACACCCAACAAAGGAAACGGGTTTTGCAATGAGCTCGAAGCTTCTAGTTAAGCTGTTTCCAAAGTCTTATGAGAAACACAAGAAAAGCGGAAGGTAGTGGAGACACAAGCACCCAGTTTCAATAAACACGTCGTCTATTTAGCAGGCAATTCCTGGTTTTGAAGCAGCCAATATACAAAGCGTTGAGACTTTCTTTGGATTCCAAAGGCTGTCAAGAGATAAACCGTGATTGGAGAGGTTTAAAGAAGTGCTCAAGAAAAAGATTCGGGATACTGGGTTTCCTCGAGTTTTTTGGAAGATCAAAGCTCCCAGCGTCAATGTATTATGTTGTATCTAGAGCCTGCTGGAGGACAGGAAGAGATGTCCTTAAATACACTAAATGAAGATTTTTTGAGTTCTATCAAAGGACTTATAGTTGGATTTTAATTCGAACAGACTCAGATTTAATAGAAAGAATTTTTAATCAAAACTGGACTATTATCGATCCATTCGAAGCATAAAAACTTCGAAGTTTACAATGATTAAACAAAAGATTCTATTAATTTGGAATCAAGAAGAATAACAATCTCGCTTACCAGAAAAATTAACTTAAATTATGATTCTTGCAGACCTAAAAGCTGCTAACTAGGATTCGAAAGGGCCTATAAACCATCAGAAAATGTTGAGTCTGGCTCCGTCCCGGTAGTCTAAGAGGGGCAGAATACAAATATTGACTGCTTTTAGGAGGCATTTATTTCAAAGTAAGTCATCGAGTTTAATCGTTCCCTGTATAGATTGCCTTGAATTTTGAAGTGCTACTCTTCTATTTGCCTAATACCTCGATAATAAGTCTATCCCAACGAAGACTTTCCGAGCACTGACCATTACGCTACCAAGTTATCCTAATAAGATTCCCATCTTTCATAAGAAGGAATAAAGAGGCTGTCTCTCGGCTATGAAGTATTATACTGTCTAATTGAGCGACTCAATCACCACTGGTACAGGATCTGTAAAATTGTAAAGGATGGTTGATTTCAAAGGTTTCCGAGCCAATAAAATTTATTTCTTGATTAGATCTTGAATCATTCGAAGAATTACAGAAATAGAATATTTTGAAATTTGCCAAATTGGAATCAACTTATCTATAACTCCGCCTATCCTTAATGTCTCCCGTATTGAAAGAATTCGTCTCAAATAGCTTGCTCGTTTGAAGAGAATTGGTCTTAACTTACTCACAAAGGTCTATAGGAAAAAACCTTTTCGCTATATTTGTTAAGAATTCTAAGGTCCACCTTCGAATGAATTTAATTTAAAAAAATAAACTCAAATGAAAAAACAGCGGCTCAAGCCCAAAAATGGGTCAACGTGCTCGGACAACCAGATATATATGCCGCTCCGTTATCGGTTCAACGGCCTCTCAACGTCGTTTACTCTGTAATTAAATTTTCCCATTTCTATTGATAAAGTTTTCAGAGAAAGGAAAATATCACAGAAGAACGAAAACCCAGCGTTTACAAAGATTAAATCAACTCATCTCAATATCGCAAGAAACGTATTAGACTTTTTCGTTTGTGTCTCATTCTTAATATTCCTGCGCTCTCGAAGACAGTTCAATCATTCCGAGCTGACAAGATCCTCGTTTTGGATCTCGATAATACTCTGGTATGCAATTTTGTTCAGAAAGAGCCACATCCTCATGGCACACAAGTGCAGGTTCGAAATTTGAGTGTATTGTGTTGTTACATATCAGATTAGCTCAAAGTAAGAGGAGAGCTAGTAACCTGCTACGTGGTCAAGCGACCAGGACTTGAAAGGTTTTTACGCGAAATGAGCAAGTATTATCGGCTTTATCTCTATACGACGAGTTTACAAGAAGTAAATACCATTTATGAGTTCTCTATAAAAGCGTTTATTAAGTATGCATTGGGCACTCTGAAGGGAATTGGCATAAAACATTACTTCACAAAAATACTGGACAGAGATGATTGCTACTACGCAAAGGAAGGAGTCTGGCTAAAAAACGTGCAGCTTATTGGCGAAAGGCCTGATAAAGTTGTTTTTATCGATGTATTCAAAGCTTTTTTAGAATATTGCTCATAAATTTAAAGGATTCGCGGAGGCAGATTCAGAATAATATCCATAACGCCATTCCCATTCGCCCCTTCCAGGGAAATCTGCAAGATCGAGAGATGGAAAGGCTTATCCCGTTTTTAATATCGTTATCAGAGAACGTCGACGTGCGGCCGGTTTATATCCGATATAGACAGTACTTCACTCCCAGTAACGAGCCAGATCGACCATCAGAGCATCTTCAATTGGAGTATCGCAGCAGATCAGTGAATTTGCATACAAACCTCAGCAACAATTCTCTCTTCATGGCCAATCATCCCTCCTTGCAGAAAAACGACACTCAAAATGACTCTTCGTTCGTTCATGAAGGGGATTCCTTACTAACAGACAATGTGACCCGGAAACTGCCGCCGATACGCACACTCGAAGCAAAGCTGTTAGAAATGTTCAAAGGAGAAAGCAAGCAGAAGGCAAAGTTTAGAGATAGCGATCAAATTCAAGAGATGCCAACCGAAAAAACACGTGCGAGTACGGTGACTAGGCGATCAAATCATTCGAAAAGGTTACTTTCAATCAATTATATTGAGGATAACAACCAAGAAGACTCCGAAAACGCGATTTTTCTCGAAGAAGAAGAGGAAGAAACGCGTATAAGCTTCCGTCGGTTCAACCTATGCTTTAGCAGTTACGTCACAAAGAAAGATCAGCTATTCGTGCAGAATTCTAAACCTCATTTAGATTTTTATACATAATTCAACGCTTTAAGGTGTTCAATTTCTCTCGTATGAAATTAAACTTTTCCGTCGTAAAAAATTGCGGTTATACGCATTATATTTATATTTTTGTTTCTCAAATCAACAACAAACGTTTCTTTTACTAGGCAAAGCTATATTGTTCTCTCCTAATCGCCTAATGCCATAGAGAGTACCTAATTAAATGTCGGTAAGACGAAAATTTGTAGGGTAAATTTCATCAAAAAGAAATTAAAAAAAAGTTTGATTTGTTAGCAGTATTTGATACCTTTCTCAAGCAAACTTTACTAAAGAATGAATATAATGATACAATTTTTTCATACATTCACAGGAGGCTTCGCGTTGAGAATTTGGCGAAGCGGGTCCTTCATCGATTCAGCTACATTAGCGTCCTCGCAACTATGCCCTTTCTTCATCGGCTGATGACAAGCTAAGCAATATGTGGACTTGCATCTCGGACATCTGAACATGTTCTTCATCTTGCTCTTCGACATGTCAATCACGCACTTACATCCAGGTGTAAAACAAAGAACCATCTTGTGTGGTCGGCGGTTCACAAAATCCGTCACGTTAAGGTCGAAATATTTCATAATATTCTCTGAATTCGCCGCATGTTTCACAATTTCTTTTCGCTCTAGTTCATAATGACATTCTGGAATGAGACACCTTATCGGCACTTTCATATTGTCGATATGGTCTTGGATGTGGTCTCTCAGACACTCGCGGCAGAAGTAATGATCGCATGAGATCCTAGCGCCCTTTCTCTTCTTTTCTTTGCATTTTGAGCAAGGAATGAGGTCTTCTTCTATCTTTTTCAATTTAGTTGAGAGGAGATTAGTTCTCGAGTCTTTAGGCTGCTTTTCGAGGACCTCTTGGACGGGTTCTTCGGGCTCGTCCTTTATTTCTTCCATGGATTGAGGCAAATCGTTCAGTGATTTGGTAACTGGAAGAGGGAAGGCGTCGAATAGAGGCACAACCAGCTCGAATTGAATGCGGAACCATTCGTCTTCATATTGCTGCCATAAGCCTCGCATTTTGAGTTCTGAAGGGTGCTGCCAGACTTTACTCACTCGTGGATTGGCCCTTCGAACTGGGAGACTTGGCTGCGTGGTGTTTAAGATATTGTTAGCTGTGATTGGAGGTAATTTATTTTTTTCAGGAATCCGCTTGGGTTTAGGGATGTCATTGGATGACCGAAGACCACTAGGAGTAGTGCTGAGGTTTCGGGCTCTTGGTGGACCTTGCGTTGTCAGATTTTGAGATGGCTGAGTTTTTAAGTTGGGTTTTTGGGAGGGCTGTCCTGAGAGGAGAGAGGTGGAAACGCTTCTTTTTTGGGTGTGCGAGTTCTCTTGTGTGCGTGGAGGGCGCCGAATCGTCGATGAAGATGGCATTGGAGTATATATGATTGTATTTTTAAAAGTTTAGTACTGTTTATGAAGAGCGTCGAAAAATTAGAGTCGTTTAATGAAAAAGTGTCTGTTAAATCGAATTCATTATTTTCAAATTGCAGGTGTGTTTTCATAAAATTCGGAGCGTGTTAATTTACAAAAGTCTGAAAGAGCATTTTTTTTTTTGTTAATTAGCAAAACTATTATTCGTGGCTCACAATTTGCAGAGCCACATTCATCCTCCATTCATTTGGATTACTCAGTCCAATCTTCCGAAAATAATTATGAGAGCCTAATGCTTAGGCATACAGCATTTTCTTTCCATAATTAGTTGTAATAAAATGAATGTTGGTGGGATGAATTGCTGAAGCTTCGATGTCACTCAGATATTTGCTTATAAAGAGCGAATCTCACTTTTGATTCACATCGATGAATACTCTCCTCAATCAACAATAGATTTTCTAAAAAATCTTAAAATGGAAAATAAAACATTCGAAGTTCCTCAAGACTCTTTTTGTCATAAAGTCTCTTTGAAAACGGACGCAAGTCGGGAATTTGAAATCAAACATCTAAAGAGGGAGCATTTAGAACTCGTTATCGATCTTACTTGTAAAGTCTTTGCAGAAAGAGAGCCTTTGGGAGTGTTTTTGGGAGCGAGTGCTGAGAGTTGGCGTCCAATTATAAGAGGTGTCGCTGAGAGAAGTACATGGGCGTTATCTGTGTTGAAAGCAAAACTGGGAATATTGCTGTGATTGTGATATGCTATGATGTCTACAATCAAAAATTGAAACCGGTTTATCCCAAGCCAGAAGACTTTTCACAGCAACAGATTGATGAAGTCTTATTGAAAGTTGAAGAAGGTGACTTTGTTGAAGTGACCAAGCCCTTTGATGCTCTTGAACTTTTTGCTCTGGTGAGTATAGATGGTTATCAAGGCCTCGGTCTTGCAAAAGAAACCGTTAATTGGCTGATGCATAAGCATCCAGTAGTAACAAAAGTAAAGGCCGTCGGCTCTGGAGTCACAAATCCTGGGACTAAGGCCATTATGGAAAAAGCTGGTGCAAAAACAGTAAAGACAATTAACTTGTTAGAATATAAAAATGACGCTGGAGAAGCTCCTTTTGCTGGTATAACAGAAGCTATTGAGAATAAACTGAGAATTCCAGACTATAAAGAAGTCGCATACTGCCTGTATGTACGCGACTAGTCTATTGAGCTTGAACCGTCTGTAGATGAGTATCGCACTTGAATTGAAATTGCTGCTATTGAATTCTCATGTGTAACCATCGTGTCAAGGATAGCATAGCGTTAAATTTCCCCCTCAGCAAAAAGTGAGATTTATTACAATCATTCTATAAAACCAAACAATATTGTAAAAAAAACCTTTACATCGAAAAGAACTCATAAGTCGTTTCTCTAATAATAAAGGATCTCTCTGTCTTGCTTAATATTTCAAGAATTTCAATCGAAGTTTTGCTCTGACTTTCTCCATTGAAAAACCAATTTATTCACATTCGAAATTTTATTCAGGTTTATCTTATCTAGAGAAAGGCGGAGCTTTTATTCCTAGTGTGCTACATATCAGATGGAAGAAGCCAATAAGCAAGGACCCAAAATAGATGCAGGTGCTATTACTGATAGTAATCTCAAAGGTATTTCTGGAACAGAAGTCACCTCAAAACGCAACGCCTCTGATGAAGCTAGCGAGGAAACCCCAACAGGTAAACTACCATCCAAAAAGGATACAAATCATCTGATTCCACGCAATGAAAGGCATGAGGTTGGAATACTTCGATGAATATTGCAAAGTTTTGCTGGCAAATACAAAGTTGAATGCCCAAGTAGATTCATATTTAAATTGGAAGAAATAATTATGATGCTTTCTTTAGTACAAAGAGCTCAGAAAAGAACGCGATATACTAGCGCAGAAACTGGAAAGCGTACAAGTAACAGACTGCTATTCATTGAAAAAATGCTCAATGTTCTCAAATTTGGTTAGAAAAAGTCGGGAGGTGATACAAAAGAGCACCATGAGAAAAAACCACGAATTTTATCAGAGACGAAAGGAGGAAGTGACGGCCATAAACGTGAGCGTCGAACTGCAGGAGAAATTTCAAGAGACCATAAATGCCCTGTGGAGAATTGTGGAAAAGGATATGGGTAAGACTCGAATGCACGTATTTCATGAAATTGTAATGACTTTTCTCAGAACGGAGACGGCTTTGAATCACCATTTAAGAATAAAGCATCCCGATTACAAGAAGCACTAAGAATTTTTTTCCTAGTAGATCTAATCTCTTTCCGCATAGATGTTATGTTATTATTTAGTAATTCCATTGGCTTGCTTTCCTCATTTGGCGCTCTGTTCTATCTTTTCAGCATATTTTACCAAATTGGCAAATTGCAAGCAGCTGGAAGGAGAATTGACTCTCTTAATCTAATATTACCCTTCGCAATGAAAAAATTCCTGCTATTAGGAGAGAAAATGTGTTTGCTCTCAACAGGGCAATTATTACTGAGAAATTCCTAAGAATTGATCCTTGGGGATCGGTTAGATCCTGTTCAAAATTTTGAAGATGACTGATTTATTAGAAGATTTTTTATTTAATTTGCTGATTCAATAGAATCATGGAAGATTTTGCATCCCTAAAGTTCGATCCAACCACTATCCCTTGCAAACTGCACAAGAAAAAACTCGTCTCAATTGATCTCTCACGCAACGTTTATCGCCGTCTCCTATGCTTTGAGTGTATTAAATTAGAAAGCGATCGAGTCAGAAATATGTCCATCAATTCGATGAAGAATAGGTACTCTATTGACGATGTCATTTCGGACAGAGCCATCGAGGAGATCCGTGCAAAGATAAGTGCTCATCAGGAAAGCGCTATGGAGATCTTCAAGAACTTAGAAAACAAAATCGATGCATTAGTACTTTCACTTACTCGGTTGAAGGCAGACATTCACAAAAAGCTGCAACACTTGATAATCTCGAATTCTCATCCTAGCTTGGACATCATGGCGTCTCTATTAGATTCATTTCAACAGAAAAACTACCTGGAGGAGGGCGAGGAACTAGAAAGATATATAAAGCACTATCTCTCTATAGAAAAAGATGCGGAAATTAACTTGGTAAAGGAAATGAACACAGAAACGCTATTTGAACTCAAATGCGTTGATCAAGCTATTTTGAGTCTACGGAATTCTTGGCGGTATGATAAACGTATAATTTTTAAAGCATTTCAATCGCTCAGGTTATGTTAAGGATGCTCACTCATGAAGAATGAGAAGCTGTTTTCAGCCTCCATAGATCGCACACTGAATATCATAGACATGGAAAATCTACAAATTTTTCGATCTTGCAAGCAAATAACTAAAGGTATGATATCAATTCCATTTGAGACTGCTTTTAATTCGAATCGCTCGCGTTTCTTAGAAAAAATCACATCTATTTCCGCCGCGAGAGACCAGCGTTTTTGCGTCTTAGGAACTACCAAGGGAATTTTATTGTATGATTGTGAAAAAAATAAAATCACTCGCAGATATCACACAACTCCTTGCGCATCGATCCAAGCTTATATATCGACGACTGGGCGGTTCATTACCTTTTTTGATAACCAATCAGTTGGGGTTATCTCTACAAAAGGCAAAAAGTTTATCAGTTTATACTGTATCCCCAAGAGAGGTAAACTTAGCTATTTTGGTGTGATTGGTGAAGCGATGCCATAGCCAGGATAAACACGTTAGCAGTAACTGTGGACGAGAAGTATTTCGCTGTTGGATCGTCGCAGAAGAGTATCGCGGTCTATCGAACAGATTCGAAAAAACTTGTGAATAGCTTCGAGAGAGTGCATAAAGGTAAGATTACGTAGAAATATTATGTGCTAAAGGCAATAGATGAGGTAAACACGGTGATATTTACAAAGGACTCGCGGTATTTGATCTCTTCTTCTGATGATAAGTCGATAAAAATCATTGATATACTTGCGAAGACTCTTGTTGCTAAATTTGACCTTGAAGGTAACGATAGCGTGTGCGTGTCTGGGAGAGTTATATCTAATAAATGATTTAAGGACATTGCTATCCACTGGCTATCTCCCCTAATCAGAAGTACATTGTTGCAGGAACGTCTAATGGGAGACTTGAAGTCATCGAAATGCGAACGCGAATTTTGATCAATGGATTCCAGAATCTCTTAGGAACATGTACACACTTTGTGAATAAATAATGTGAGCTTAATATTGTGCTTTAGGTGGAATCATGGCGGTGAAATTCTCGTTGGATAGCTCAAAAATAGTGGCGTTGAATATGGAAGGTACGATTACGGTAGTTGATATCAATTGGGTAAGAGAAATCGCAAAGTTTTCGAACTTGCATCAATCTCTCACAGAGGTGGGGTTGCATGATTTTTCTTTAGCGAACTAAGAGTGGCATTTGTGGAGTGAGATGGGCTTTTTCATGAAATTATAAAATGCTACGATGTAAATGATGAAGTCATAGAATTAATTCATAATTGTTTCTAATCCAAATTTTCGTAAGAATTTTTCAATGGAAAGAGATTCCAACACTGCTCCAATTATCTATCTTTGATGAAGAGACAGCTAAACTCATTTATAGATTAATTAATTTTGGTGGGGTTAAGCTCCGGCTTTATATTCGCTGCTTTTGTTAATATATTTTCAATTCGAAATGATGAAATATCCATATATGAAATGGACGAGCTATGATAAGTTTATACTGTTCATCAACTTAACAAAAGCTATCAAGTTCATTGTGAATTTTAACCATTAAATCAGATAATCACAATTAATCCCATGGCTTGAAAAGCGTCTTTCCCCTCGAAGCGGTTTCTTGGGAATAAGCGATTGCTTCATCTACCTTTTCCAGCGGGAAGGTCTTGATTACATCACTTTTTAGTGTCGTCTTGAGCCTCTCCTGGATGTAATTAATTACCTTTGTCTTTTCTTCAGGAGAGAGCTCATTATAGTGGGCTTTCATAACAAAGGAGTTTAGAGTCTTTCCTCCAAACAAGTCCCAGATACTAACGGTAATATCAGGCTGGAGACTCAAAAGACCATACACACTTATGATGCTCTTTGGAGGCATCTTTCTGAGGATCTTAACTGTGAAATCTCCTGCAATCGCATCGTAAAACTTCGTAGTCTGCTCTTTTTTGATAACTTCCTCAAGTTGATTATCGAAGTGGCTATCTTTCATGTTCAATACATAGTCAGCTCCGAGCTTGGTTAACTCTTCCTTGGCATCATCTCTTCGCACAAGATTGATCGTTTTGATGCCATGCTCTTTGAAGAGTCTAATCATCATTTTTCCAAGAGCTGATGCACCAGCAGAATGAATAACAGCTTTGTGACCTTCTTTTTGGACTTCTTTCAGCATCATCACGACTGTAGCTGGGTTGGCAAAAAGTTCGGCAGCTTCCTCGAAGGTGACATTAGGCAGAAGAGATACCACAATTTCACCTGGAACTACAGCATATTGTCCCCATGATCTAGGTGCACCAAAAAAGCTGACTCTGTCTCCCACTTTGATTCTGGAAGAGTGGTTCTTTTCGACTTCGACAGCAGTGCCAGCGCCTTCAAATCCCACTGGATGTGGTGGAGGGAGTTTTCTAAAATGCTCGCCTTTAATAAACAGGATATCAGCTGGATGGATTGACGCAGCTTCCACTTTGATGAGGATTTCATCGTCTTTGATTTGAGGAAGTTCAGTTTCTACAACTTTGAGAGAGCGATCCTTCTCTACTTGCACAAATTTAAATGTTTTCTTCTCTGTCATATCTTATTTATCCGGAAATCAGCTAAATAGTTCTCAGGATGTGGTATTTCATTAAATACCTGAAGACGGCTGTCATTCATTAATGATATGCAGTGATGCATTAATAATATACAGTGATTCTTTAATTGTACAGTATTTTGAAAATCCTGAAACTGATCGGTAATTTCTGAAAGATAGATTCAGTTGGGGTGCTATTTTTGATTCTATGTTAAGACTTGTTCTATTTTATTTCTTCTTTGTGAGAAGAAAAATAAGGTAAAATTTACACTCAATAATTTACGAGGACTTTGATCTGCTGGAATATGAAGGTAAATTAAAAGAAAGTCAACACATTTAATGTTATCGATTTAGCATATTATTCACTTTCCTGAGATTTTTTTATCTGATCTTTTTGAAAATTTTGACATTATTAAAGTTTTAATAGTTTATAATAAGATTGAATTGGACGAGTTTGATTGACGAGTATGATTAGATAAAAGCATGCCCCAGCATTAGATATGGACATAGAGAAAATCATAAATTAATGCCATGGCTTAATGATAGTCTTTCCTCTAGAAACGGATTCCTGGGAAATACTGACGGCTTCGTCCACCTTCTCCAAAGGAAACGACTGAACAATATCGGTTGATTGGCAAAATTGATTCAGCTTCCTCGAAGGTGACAGCAAGTAGAAGCGGAACCCAAGAATCTCAAAAAATTAGATTTGTTTAATAAAAAAAAGTGTCTGTTCAATCGAATTCATTATTTTCAAATAGCAGGTGTGCTATCAATCAAATAAAATCCAGACGCTTGCTATTCTACAAAACACTAAAAGGGATGTTTTGATCTGAAAGCTATCATTCATGTCGATCAATTTAGAGTGTCACATTCATCCTCCCTTTCATTTAAATTACTCAAGTCGAATCTGCAGTAAATATTTGCGAAAGTCTAATACTCGGGCCGAAGTCATTTTCTTTTATAATTACTCAACAACTGAGCTTGTGCTGGAATGCATTGAGAATATTGAAAGTCACTTATTTTTTTGCTAATAAAAGAGCTATTCTCATGTTTGATTTACATCTATCAATATTATCTTGCAAGTTTATTGTCAACAGAAATCTACAATTTATCAATTAAAATGGAAAATAAATCAATCGAAGACGTGAAAGACTCTTTTTGTCATAAATTCTCTTTGAAAACGGATGCAAGTCGGGAATTTGAGATCAAACCTCTACAGAAAGAGCATTTAGAACTCGTTATCGATCTCACTTGCAAAGTCTTTGCAGAAAGAGAGCCTTTAGGAGTGTTTTTGGGAGCGACTGCAGAGAGTTGGCGTCCAAGTATAAGAGGTGTTGCTGAGAGGAGTATTGAGGAGAACATGGGCGTTATCTGTGTTGAAAGCAAAACTGGGAATATTGCTGTGATTGTGATGTGTTATGATGTCTACAATGAGCAATTGAAACCGGTGTATCCAGCTTCAGAGGATCTCCCACAGCAACAGATTGATGAAGTCTTATTGAAAGTTGAAGAAGGTGACTTTATTGAAGTGAACAAGCCCTTTGATGCTATTGAACTTTTCACTCTGGTGAGTATAGATGGTTATCAAGGCCTCGGTCTTGCAAAAGAAACCGTTAATTGGTTGATTCATAGCCATCCAATCGTAACAAAAGTAAAAGCCGTAGGTTCAGCAGTCACAAATCCTGCAACAAAGGCAATTATGGAAAAAGCTGGAGCGAAAACTGTAAAGACAATTAACTTGTTAGAATATAAAAATAACGCTGGAGAAGCTGTTTTTTCTGGTATTACCGAAGCTATTGAGACGAAATTGAAAATTTCAGACTATAAAGAAGTCGCATACTGTGTGTACGTACGCAAATAGTCTAAATCGCTTAAACTGTTCTTAGATAAGTATCACACTTTAATTAAAATTGCCTTTATTGAATGCTCACGTTTAATCATTGTGTCATGAATTATATAGAGCTGAATTCTCTCTCTCACAGAAAAAAGCGAAATTCGACAATTCTTTTATGGACCCAAATCATGTAATTAGTCCCATGGCTTAATAAGAGTCTTTCCTTTAGAAGCAAATTCTTGAGAAAAACTGATAGCTTCATCCACCTTCTCCAGAGGAAACGACTTAACAATATCAGTTTTAAATGTAGTTTTGAGTCTCTCTTGGATGTAATTAATTAGTTTAGTTTTTTCTTCAAGAGAGAGTGGGTTGAAGTCAGTATACACCATAAAAGAGTTTAAAGTTTTTCCCGCAAATAAGTCCCACACAGTCAATTTGATATCAACTTCGCCACTTAGAAGACCATACACGCTTATAATGCTCTTTGGAGGCATCATCTTGAGTACCTTAACTGTTAAATCTCCTGCAATAGCATCGTAAAACTTTGTAGGCTGCTCTTTCTTTATAACTTCCTCAAGCTGCTTATCAAAATCATTGTCTTTCATATTCAATACATAATCAGCTTCAAGCTTGTTTAACTCTTCTTTGACATCATCTCTTCTCACAAGATTGATTGTTTTGATACCATTCTCTTTGAAAAGTCTAATCATCATTTTACCAAGAGCTGATGCACCAGCAGAATGAATGACAGCTTTATGACCTTCTCTTTGGACTTCCCTCAACATCATCATTACTGAAGCTGGATTGGAAAAGAGAGTGGCTGCTTCTTCGAAAGTGATATCTGGGAGAACAGGAAACACAATCCTGCCTGGGACGGCAGCATACTGTGCCCAGGTGCCAAGTGCACCACAAAAGCTGACTCTATCTCCAACTTTGATTCTAGAAGAATGGTTTTTTCCAACTTCGACAACAGTGCCAGACCCTTCGAATCCTGCGGCGTGTGGAGCAGGACGTTTTACAATATGGTGTCCTTTAACAAAGTGGATATCAGAGGGATTTATTGGCGCAGCTTCCACTCTAATGAGGATATCATCGTCTTTAATCTGAGGAATTTCAACATCCACGACTTTGAGAGAGCGATCCTCTTGAACTTCCACAGATTTGAAAGTTTTCCTCTCTGCCATATCTTTTTTTCCCACAGAAATAAAAAAATTAACTTGAGAATCAGGGAAATTCCCATCTGCTTCGAAATTAACATTACAGTTTTCTTACAGAATATTCAGAGACTGAGATACCTACATTATTAGAGACTCTGAACCGTAGTTTAGCAATTATCTCTATGAAACCACGGTTGACAACAAATTATGATTTATTCGCGCTCTCAAGCATATGAAGTTCTTGCCAGTGTTTATTTTATGGAGAACCACTATAAATGCTGGTCGTCTCCAGTAATGTTGTACCATTTAACAAACAAACTAGTCCAGATACATTTCACAAGAACTTCAATAGAGAATTTTCACGCTGAATCTATATTTTCAAGTATTACCGTTTGATTTCTATGTATCTTTCTCTTTTTTCGACGAATGAAAAATTAATGTCATGCCTAATCAGAAACGTTTATCGTTAGAAACCCACCCAACTTATCAATTTAGGCGTAATATGCTACTACTTCTCCATGAGTCCTATTTAACCAGGATTAATTTTTTTAAAAAGTTCAGGATTAACTCCGCAAATTTTGCTTCGATCGAATATGTTTGATTCGAATAGTTTCTGCTGATTATCAAGGTTCTATTTTGTCATTATTTGTCGCTAAAGCAAACAGCAAAGATGCAGAGCTAAGTAGACCATAAATAATTTAGTTTTATTCAAAAATTGTAGTGTTGAAATGTCAGACCACATCCCAAACCCTAACGCGGAAGTTAATGCAGAAATCAAATCCAAATCTCCGCCCCAAGACGTCATTGATATTGACTTGCATACCAAAGATAAATCGTTCGATCCTTTTGAACCCAAGGAAAAACCGATGAAAGAAGAAAAATCAAAACTCACAAAAAAGGACATCGCGTCGAGGAATCCTATGTCCGATACCATTAATTCTCTACAATAATATTATTTTGATATATTAGCTATTTTAATTCATGTTAATGATATCAGATAGCATTTATGAATTCTCACATTGTGATCCATAAATATGTAGCCATCTATGTCATATGTATATGATTAAATTTATAAGGAGTAATTCAACTGCGCTTCATGTCAAGGATGAAAATTGAGATGCTTTACAGAAAATAGCTTAAGCATTTTAGAAACTGAACCTCAAGAGATTCAGAGAAATACCGATTTATTATTATGAAAACTGAATGTGTTTTTGAAGACTAGCCCCTGAGTAGTAGCTGCATAGCTTTAAGATTATAGAAACTGATCCTTGAAATGATGAATTTCTTATCATCAGCCTGGTTTTGCTCCAATTCAGATAAAAATTTTATAAAACATTATTGCGAATGATAGAAGCCATTGCAGGCCTTGTATTATAACACACTTAATCCAATACTTCTCAATTGAAGAATCCACAAAACATAATTCCGCTCTATTGTTTGACTGAGCCATTCGAGAAAATATTGCTTCAACTTCATATTTTGAAAAGTTCTTCCAAATCTATCCAGTAGCGGACTGATTGTCGCTGAATCAAACTTTTCAGCTCCTCAAAAAATCGAAATATCGTATTCTGGTAAAAAAATAAGAATTCCAACAACTCACTGTAGGAAAAAAGAAGCCCTCACAAAAACTAATCAAATTGTGTTGTCTGTTTTGTTTGAATGTCATTTTTCGAAAGCAAGCGGATTTTATATCTCCAAAGAGAATATTACTTCTAAAAATCGATTTTCGAAATAAAATTTTAAGTAATGCGTTGATTGCTACCTCATTTACTGATTTATTTACGAAGCGGCTAATTTGAGGAGTTGATGATTCCTTCGGAGGTCTGAGAGCCTCACTCTTGTCCACGCTATTCATAAATCCCTGAAAATCTACATAACAAAATTAAAAAAATCAGATTCGTCAGCAATCTCATCGTATCCGAACTCAAGATGTCATTTGGAGGAAAAGATTCCCATATCGTTGGAAAACACAATGATCCTGCTGTCAAAAAGGTCACAAAAGATGATGAAAAATTAACAATGAAGAGCGGGACGAAAGAAACAAGTTTGCACAATGTGAGTTTGAAAAGGTATCTCAGTGACCCTGAGGCAGCTCGACCGAAAGAAGAATATGATGAAGAGTATTTCCATGCGATAGCGAAAGGAGAAGGTGAAGGAATGAGAGCATTCCACGAGGATAATATGCTATCAAGGATTAGAAATCAGGAGGGAACGACAGAAACAGAGGAGCATCATATTTCATTGAAGAGACATCTCAGTGACCCGGAGGCCGCTCTACCGAAAGAAGAATATGATGAAGATTATTTCAACGCAATAGCGAAAGGAGAAGGTGAAGGAATGAGGGCGTACCATGAAGATAATATATTCAAGCATAAAACTACCACGAAAGCTGAGAAGAAACCTGAAAAGATTGAAAGTCCATTTGCAGCATTTGACTAGAGTTTTTTTCTTCTAGAATGCTCTTCTTTATTGTGAAAGTTTGAGTGCATATTACGTATTCGAAATCTTGATGTGTAAATAATGAAATTCGAAGAATAAATAACATTGAATAATTAATCAAAATCCTGTTAATATATTCATATTAAGTTTATAGATAATATATCTTAATCTCTCAATTGCCTACGAATAAACCAACCGCTTCTCTTTTAAGTAAGATGAATTCGATGTTAAAAAGGAAAAAACATCTGTGATGGCTCAAAGAATGGATTCAGCTATAGGCATCACACAGCTCAATAATTTAAGTTTTAAGTGTGTTATTCAGAAGTAGTCCTAAGATTCTTTACAATCAATTTAAGAATCCTCGTTTATTTGTAAAATAAATCTCAGGATTTCATGGAAGAAGCAAAAAAGCCAATCAATTTGGTTCCAAAGGAACTTCATCAAGATTTTTATGAGGTAATCCTCGATAATTTCCAGATGACTCTCAGTCTCTCTGATGAGAGGCTCCTCATACAAGCTGAAAACAATCTTAACTCCAAGAATTATCAAAAGAAGATTACTCACGACACCGTCTCATTGATAAGCTCTGGATTATTTCAGACTACTCAGTCTCTCTTTCAAGGTCTAATTGATGCGATTGACAATAACGTTAAAACAGCTCGGATTAGCATGACCGAAGATGCTGAGTTGATATGCGACTTTGAGATTACAGTTGGGAACCAAAAGATTCCACTTAAATTTAAGATTAAGTTGGAAGAGGAGAAGGCAGATGAGAAAGAACTTCTGCTAAAACAGGTTGTGAAGGAAGCTAAGTTAATTGAGAAGCTCTCAAAGCAAGTGGAGATTTTAACAAGCAAAGTACTAGAACAAGAGACAATAGTTCAAATTTTGAAGGAGAAAAGCGGCGAACTACCAGAAATAGAATTTGACCCGACATCTCCTCGGAGTTCTGACTTTCTCATATCGAATTATGGAAGAACAATAACTGCGATACACGACGGAAACGGGCTGAGAGGTATATTTGCCAAAATATCCTTGCCAAAACTGAAAAAGAGTTCATTCACAGTGAGGATTGACCACGTAGATCATAACAATCGTCCAGTCATGATTGGAATTTGTCCAAGCTCTTTAAAGGATGGCTATAATTATCATGAAGGGGTTGGGAGTGTGACATATTGTGGGAGAGACAATGGCAGTATTATTAACAACGGGCGGATTCAATCGCAACAAACCCAACAAGCCAAACATGGATTCCTCGGAGGTGGAGGTGGCCTAGGTCCTGGAAATTATGGTGGCTCATACGAAAATAACCTGACGAAATATGGCGGGGTAATTGGATCGTTAATTAAAGTTACAACTGATCTCATCAATGATGAAGTGACGTTCTATTACAATGACAAGCGGATAAAGACCTGCGCTCTCGACAAGGCGTTGACGCAATACTATGATTATTACCCCTTCGTGCAGTTAGGCATGACTTACGATAGAGTTAGCTTTGTGGCATTCAAAATTGAGTCTGAATAGAAAGGGAAGAAAAAAACTGATTGAGAGCTGAACTCGCTAATTATAAATGAATTTGAAAAATTAGTTTTGAGAGGTTCACGGCTGTAAAAACTATAATATTTGCTCTCAATTCTGAAATTTGGTAGAACTGAAACGTATACCGCTTAAAATCTTCAATATATGGGGGAATATTGGCTTAGTAACTTGTCTTTTGTTCAGATAATCTAAATCAGTAGCACGAATAACAAGCATAGCTGTTTAAAGAGAAAAAGCGCCATCTATATAAAGGGAATCAAAATATTTATATTCTTTGATCAATGCAACTTCCAGTTCAACAAGAGCGAGTTATTTCATATTTAATAAAATCGAAGGAAACAAGCTGGAAGAGACATTCGATCAAGCGATTTGCAAGCTTCAATTTTAATTCAAATTCTCATATTAAAGACCAGAGGATTGGATCTGATTGCTGTTGTTAAGATAAAATATGAATCTTATTGATTTCTCAACGTATCTGAGTAGAATTGTATTTACATGCATTAAACATTATTGAAAATTCTTATTGAAATAGAACACAAATTACTCAATTCAAATCTTGATTTATATCATACTAATTACCTGTCTGCTGAGGCCGATAGACACCAAAATGAATCTCCTTGAAACCTTTCAAGAAGTTCATCTTCTCCAACTCTTCAGTGATCGACTGAAAGACATTCTTCCCTTTCTTATTCTTATATTCAATCAAATTAAGAACTCTCGTGGTTTCCCATCCAGTTTTATCCATGATGATCTTGGTTTTAGGGTTCGTAGCAGTGATAGTGATTGCCTTCGACTTTGACATAATCGGATGGTTTTTCAGAATCCATAACACTGTATCCTTCGCAAGTCCGAGTCCTTGGTATTCTTTTGAGCAAGCGAGACAGAAGAGAAACACCACATCATTAAATTTTTCTGGTTTGAGAGACGGGTCCTGATCAACTGCCGTCATCTCAATAATTATGTCCAATTCCTTGTATTTTGAAGGTAGTTGGAAGACAGGTTTGGCTATTGTGTTATAGAGATCATAAGAGATGACAGAGACAGCAATTTTTCCAGTGTCAACGTCAGTACAGACGACTCCGAGGTTTTCTTCAACAGACCATTCTACTGATGGTCTGAGATGAGCTTCCCACATTTTCTTGGTTACTCCGAGATAGTGTCCAAGTGGTTCCCCTTCGGCGAAGGTGGTGCAAAGTTGATCGAGCACACGCTC
>ENA-UOTX01000362-UOTX01000362.1-compost-metagenome-genome-assembly--contig:-NODE-362-length-49579-cov-13.049695_pt1 | contig 49579 bp, 25 predicted proteins | sample MGYA00238143_ERZ746982 | MGnify/ENA primary metagenome ERZ746982 (study PRJEB28758, sample SAMN06268862) | compost metagenome | isolation source: single cell | place: USA: California, Emeryville, Joint... | reverse complement strand
ATGATAGAGATTGAGGTATTGCATGTTTGCAAGTGAGTCTATGGCAACGAGGCATATTGCCATGGTTGCTCTGATTCTACCTGCTTCAATATTCGACATGGTTCCCGCACCAAAGCTTGAGATACCACTTGATGCAGCAAAGCTCGCATTGCTACCTGCAACCACACTTGAGACAGCAAAAGCTACCGAGATTGTCACACGTGCTGCAACAAGAATTCCTGCTGAAATATCAACAAGCGAAGTAACACATTGGTTTGAATAGTGATCGGGCAGGTAACCTTTTGGGCAAACCTGTAAACAGTATCCGCCTGTAGAGTTGGAGTGGGAAAAGAAACCATCCATGCAGCTAGAGCACTCAGAGTTACTCAATCCAGAGCATTTTTGACATCCCAGAGAACAAGCTGGGTTGGAAGTTCAATAATTAATAAAATGAGCTTGGAAGTAAATAATTACATTTGCATTCAGGGGAGACAATGAGCTGATCATCTTCTGTGCAAGGTAGACAAGCATAGTTGGAGATATTCTATTCATTCGCAATTCCCAATAATTAACTCATTTAGAGTGCTTCTACGATCAATATTATGTAAGAATAACATTCTTCTTGTCTTTCATATGTTATGAAATGGCTGATGAAGTCTCTTTAAATCAGCAGCTTGCTTCCACCAATCTTTTCTTAGAAACGCACAATTTCTTGATGTATTCTCATTTTACTGTTAGGAAATTGTATTTACTTTGATAAGAATTGGTTGGAGCATGTAAAAAGTAGCTGCTGGTTGACGGGTTCAAGACACAATTGACGCTATCTTGAAGGAAGTACCCATTTGTACATTGTAAGCATCCTACATCTTTGCCTAGGATCAATCCTTGCAAAGCGCAACTGCCACCTTTTGTTTCAGAACAAATTTAAATGTATAATCTATGCTGCTTCTAAAGTAATGTTTTAATTACTGGTAGGATCTGTGAAAACATCTCTAGCTCCTTGGAACCACACAAAGTTAAGGATATCGAAGTATCCTGTTTAACTGGAACTCACCAAATTAGGACTCGTTGAATCGAACACACCACAAATATCGAGAGCAGCATTGTCTTCGTCGACGATTGTTGTGTCTCCGGTCGCAAAATCACCGAAGATAACTCTTGGTGCTACGGATTGGTTGACCCATACTCTAGCAGAGGAGAATCCAAATTCCAGCCCTTGCGGTTGTGCCTGCACAATTTCGAATATCAGACGATTCCAGCCGTCTATTATAAAATCGAGATTAATTATTTGAAATGGGCTGATTTCATTATACCTGCTTTGACAGAGACAGTTGAGCCAAACACGTAATAAGAACTGCCAGAAGGAGGATTTATCCAAATGTTCAAAGCTTCGGAAGGAAGGAAATAATCGACACGAAGAGAAATGAAGTTGGATGCAGTGTTTCGAATATTGAATATTGTCTGAGTCGACGGGCCATCAGAGTAAGGATAAAAATCCATGGCAAGGATTAACCCTTCCTTGGTGATTGATGAATTCAGTGGAAATGAAGCTATTTCTCCAGGCCGACACATTAAAACGTTATAAGGACCAAGCAATGGAGTTTGTGTCGATTGTGACAAAGAATATCCTGCTACTGTGTGAGAGAAAGGAAATTGATTACAAGTCATTACCCTTGAAACCAATTAAGCTGGTCTCACTTATATCCGTGGTAGTTTCAACAATAAATGTTTGATTATTGTTTACGTGAGGATCAGAAGCGAAATGAAAGAGATATAATTTTCCATCTTAAAATCAATGCAATAAGCGAGGCTGAGATTTCTAAGAATTGGATACCTCCATTCATGAACGCAAGACTGAGCATTTTCTCCTCTGAATCTGCAAGCCAATCGATGTGGATTCTCACATATTGCATCCAGCAGTTGCAGTATGTGTAATACGGGTCTTTTCCACCCCAGTAAATTATTGCTGAAGGTTTCAATGGATAGCATGTTCCACTATTCCTCTGTTGGAATTTCACATTGCGCGTCTTTGTCGTCTGATCAACAAAATATCTGAATCCATATTGGATATTTGTAGTTTGGTCTGTAAAATGACTAATGAATATCCATTGACCAAGAAGTATAGGAGATGTGTCTCCTGGCTAAGTCGAGATATGTAAACAGCATGAAAAAACTCTTTCATTTTACATCTGTCCAACCATGCCATCGTCCTGCTTGGTCTTCTACTGTTGCAGCCCAAAAAAGAGTACCTGTGATAGTAGCATTTGAGCCGCTATACGGCGTCGACATGAAAATCCTTCCCTCAGCGTAGTTATCCCTTATAATTTGAGATGGCATTCATCTGCCGTGAAAAATTACGCTGTATTGGAAAGTCGAAACAAACAGTTAAAACCTTCCAACCAACTCACTTTGTAGACCCAAGCACTCCATCCATATTGGTTTCTGTTAGTTGTGCATGTAGGACATAAACTCGCGAGCGTTGCTTGCTGTGCATTGGCTGATATCGAAACCAATTTAGTTTCTTGCGGATAAAGTGTCGTCACTTTTAGAAAAAGGAGAAAATGGTTATAAAACGTCATGACTATATCACCAAAGATTATTACTTGACAGCACGCCCTTTAGTAGTAAAACCATCAGAACAAGTTTCAAGGTGCCCTTGTGACTCTGGAGGGGGCCAGGCATGATTCTATATTTCTAACTCCTGAAATTAAATTTGCGATTCTTACGAAGCTATTATAACTTCATTCGAACTTTTTTCGCAAGAATGAATCAGAATTCTGGTTTCTACTCAAGATTGTATTCAATATTCTACTCTATTGGATGGTAATCGCATATGAAGAAGCACCAGTCTGTTGTCTTAAGTTCTACGCTAAGCTCAGTTGATCGAAAATAGACCACCAAAAATGGCATTTATTTGCTTCCAATTATGGAGAGCATCTTTCTGATCGATAATTCACATCCATTTTCTTAACTCTGACAATTTTTTTCCGACTCATCCCTCATAAAATCCTCAATTCGCTGTATTACATTCGGAAGAGACGGAAAGTAGATTGTAATTGGACATGATAAAACAAAAGACCGGCAAGTTTGGCCATAGTCCTCTCAATTCTTATTACTTATCCCGGAAAGAGCTAAAGAATTTTATTTTCTTCCCAAGCTACCTGCCGATGCAAAATTTTGGGCAGTTAAGTTAAAGTTTCTCTTCGAATTCTCTCTAATAGGATAGCATCTAAAGAACAACTCCAAAGCTAAACTTGAGGTCTGTGACGCTATCTCCTTGACAAGTTCCATTGTAGATATCAGTTTAAGTTATCAGATTGAGTTTGATTAGCATTCTTACGTGATTCCGAAATTAAAATTCCTTGTTTTACAATTTCAAGCAAGAGCCTCATGAAGAATTTGATGCAATTAATTTAAATGTCTAAAGAAAACTGAAATTACTTGCTCTTGAGCCGGTTTCCTTCTTGAAAATGACTTGAAATCAGTAATATTTACGAAATTGAGGGTTTGGCATAAATTATGGAGTTCAGCAGAAGTACAGGAGAGCCAGCGCCTATCATCTGGAATGTTTGAGAGTTGGATGTCTTTGAGATATGCTATTTCCGATGAAATTCGTCGTTATCAGTGGCTAATAGGCCCTAAATTGTTGAAGTATCCTAGGTGATGTGAAGAAAATACCTTCCAATCAGCAAAGCATTCCTCGAAAAGGCAATGTTTAGAAACTCGAATCCATTTTTGCTTCTTTCTTACTCCTCAACCAATCATGTTTCCAAAATACCTGGAACTCGCAGGGATATTCATTCAGACTATCTTTGGCTAAAGACCTTTTGATTCTGATAGCTATGATAGCTAGCAAGACTCCTCAGCTCACTCAGCTTCAAGTTTATCTAAATTTCTGATACTATAATGCGAAAAAAATTTAATTATTTCCACCTTGATTTTGAACTCGTATCAAGCTGGAAAAATATCGAGAGAGGTCTATCCAACAAAGAATATTAGACAAAAGCTAAGCAAGGTTCTTCGAAGAGGTGTCGTTCTCTATCATTTAAGTACCAAAGAGTCTCATAAGTCTCTTATTTTGGGTTTCTCTCTCAGGCTTGACTATATCCTAAACATCTGCTTAAATTTATTTCATTTTGATCAAATGATGTTAACATCATCGTAGATAATCACGATTATTGGGGCATTCGAGTTTCTTTTTATAATTTCAGTAGTAATAATCAATCTTTTCTCTCGCTTTTTTTTTCTCTCTCAAGGAATTAAGTTTTGAGACTACCACCTGTAGTTGAGGGATGCCCTCATAACTCGAAACCATCGCCACTGAAAGAGCATCTTCTTCAATGTCTAGTAAGCCAGCGAATGCTCTCTTTTCTATCGGAGGGTTGATCTTTGAAATCTATCTCAAAAATTACCTTGAAACTCAGCAAAAGCAAAAACCTCAGAGCAGAGAAGACGGAATCTAAAGCGATGATGTTACAGCCAACTGCAAAATAGTTTGATCAGTGTGGCTGGACATGGAGGAGAGCTCACCACTCAAATAAATCTTCAAATTTCCAAAGCATCGAAAGAAGCTTAAACCTTTCTGCCACGAATTTTATCGAAAATAGCTCACATCAGCTGATGGCTCATTCAAACGTTTTTTCTACACAGAAGCCTCGAAAAAGAAGACTTGTGACCGTCCAATTAAAACCTTAATCAGATCCAACAATAGCAAATAGCAGTGTTCATGATTTTGGAAGAGCTACTCGAGATAAAAACAACCAAGTCATTAAGGATTTTTTAATTTTTGATTATGTAGTTTTTGGTTAATTTAGTTTCGAGTAATACGTGAAACATGAATATCCCGACTTAGATTTTAACTTTTAGCTTTTGCATAAAGAGCAATTTCACTCATTTGATTTTCCTCTATTTTTGCTTCCAAGCTCCGATTTTTTTTCTCCTGCTGCTCCAATTTACGATTGAGTCTCTCTATAAGTCTCATGAGCATGACCTTCTCATCGAATTTCTGTTCTTCGAGGGAAATCGTAAATTCGAAACACAACTTTTGAGTTCCAAACGTCACATTCAAAGTATACACAATTATAACATCCTGAGTGATGCTAATACTTGTTGAACTTTCTTACTTTTCTAAATCATCAACTAGACCCTGATAGAAAGATTGAACAGTCTTAAACAGCTCATTGGCTGCTGAGACAATAGTGTCAGTAGTCATTTTTTTCTAATAGGGCTTCGAGTCGAGGGCGTTCTTAGCTTCTATAATGACATTGGAATCTGTAACCTTGAGGATAACTTGAAAATTATCTAAGTTTCCCTCATAGCAAGGTTGTGCCTTTGATTCCATAGAAAACAATTTATCCCGTTTTATCTACTTTTAAGATCACTTTTATTATTGAATCATATTCAAATGTGAAAGATTTTTTTTTGGGATAAATATTTGAACATTAACCTGCATAATCATATGCAGAAAGGTTTAGATTTCTCAGCTGTAATCTATAGCTTCTCTAAAAACTACTGTACTTCCAAACAGCATAATTGAGATGGAATATAGAGTTTATTTCATTATTAATTAGTCTTTAACTGTTATCTTTAGCAAATATTCGAGCCAAATCTTACATAGAGAGATGTTTCTCTAATTTGACGCATAATATGATGAAGAACGCAGAAAGAATGACAGATCTTATCTATTTTTCAGTTCGTGACATGTCAAAGAAGATCACTCCACTCGGTATGCCATTTTCGGAAAAGGTCTTTTTTGGATCAATAGTCGCAGCTATTTGGGGTATAATTCTTACATTTTTGTAGAAGTCCTTGAGTCTGTATAAGAATCGTTCAACGATCTGTGATGGGTCAACTAGAAAGTCATGTATCATAGAATCATTCCAGCTGGTGAAGCTGCTTCTAATGTACCCTCTTAACAAGAATTTTTGTTTGGAACATCCCTCAGTTTGATCTCCACTCGCACTCTTTTGAGCTATCTCACCCATTTGTTCACTTTTGACATTGCCATTTTTCAGACTTTCTTCCTTTCTTTCTTCCAAGCTCTGAACTCTCGCCTCCAAGTATGTCACTTTTTGATTGAGCTTCTTTATGAGGTTCATGAGTGCTCCTTTCTCATCTAAATCTTCTTGATCTTCGAGAGGAATTGTGAATTTGAGACACACCTTTTGGGTTCCAAACGTCATGTTGGCACTATATCGTATTATGGCATCCTGAGTGATGCTAATACTGGCTGAGGTTTCTTTCTTTTCTAAAGCGTCAACTAGACCCTGATAGAATGATTGAGCCGTCTCAAACAATCCACTGGTTGCAGACGCAATAGTCTCAGGAGTCGTCTTTTTCTGATAGAACATCGAGTCAAGGGTGTTCTTCGCTTGTATAATGACATCGGAATCTGTAACCTTGAGGGTAACTTGAAAGCCATCCAATGTCCCTTTGTAGTCGGTTTGTGCTGTAGACACCATCGGTAACAGTTCTTTTTCTTTTTCAGAAATTGTTTTAATTCTCTTGATTATTAATTTGGACTCAAGTTGGTCAAATTAAAAACTGAGGTTTGATCGGAAGCCTCTCCAAAAAAATTCAACCTCTTCCAAATTTTTAGTTCATTGTAATTTCCAGGGATAGGATGACATCAAAATCACAAAGCCATGGTCAAAGAGAAATTAGAGAGGGAGAGAGATGACACCAAATTTAAGTCTTTTTGAATAAATCTTCTTTATTATTTTAGGAACCTTTAATTTTTGATCAAAAAAACTATCTGATCCTTCCTTAGAAAACATTCTCTGAGGCATTTGCGGCTTACTAAGTTGCAGATTAGAGACGATAAAGAGCAGTCTTCCGCACTTCTAACCTTCCGAAGTCTCTCAGTCATCCGTCTCAGAATGGATCGTCATTGTTGAATTGAAAGTATTAGCTTAGTACACCACATGGCCTAAGCTTTATTACCTGTGTAAACAATAACTCGTGCATTATGTTAATAGCACTCGATGTGTTTATAAGGACAGGTATCGACACAATAGTAAAGACATCCCATCCCGATGCTCTTTTCTGCCTTTACCAAGGCCTACAATAAGCAAATGAAGCTTGATATACTCTACATACAATTATTCGCCTTGGTAACCTTTATTGGAGCTCGAGCAATTAGAATTTCTATCGCAGGGTTTTTTACTGATTTGCCTTTTAAGCCAACTGACAAATTACATGTACACTTGGGCTTCTATAATTTTTCAGTAAATTAAGGACCTTCCGAAGATATAAATCAGTCTAATTTTCTTCTATTTATTTGAGTAATTCCAATTCAGATTTGGCCTCCGTTATTATGTATGATGAGGCTGCCCACTCGGAATTAGCTACCACATTAATAACCAGTCTTCCTCAACAACCAACACACCTTGTTCTAATTATTAATACACAGATATCGAAGATAGCAGCCGCTTATGCTCAGGTTGACGATATTGCCCTCCTCCCTGGTTTCTGGATTATGGCATTTTCCATTCTGGGTAATTAATCCAATAATTTTGGAAACCTTTGAATTTTGGTATTCCCGAATTATAAATCCTCATTTGTGTTCTTTTCCGAATTTCTGATAAGCGCTGAAACGCTTCGAAATTACTTTTGATTCTTTAAATAAATTAAAAGTGTTCTTGTGTTATTAAAAAGCACTGTCATTAAAATACAAATTTTTTGGGAGGCTCGAATAAATTAATCGGTCCTTAGCACTCTCAAAGCAATCAATTTTAATTTGTGAGCAAAACAGAGTTCGCGCATGAACAAACTTTTCGGAAGCCTCCACATCATGGACAGGCTTAAATCCATGGCCTCCATCCTGAATAAGACTACTGAAGAAGTCTCCAAGGAATCCGAGATCAAAGTTACCATCGAAACTGGCTCGATTGGGAACATCGAAATAGATATCCCCTCAGAGCAGCTGGAATTCTTGAGCACCAGGTGGCTCCTACAAGAAACGATCAGAAAATTCAAGCAAGGATGCAAAGAGCAGGAATTCAATGAGAAAAGGCTGGAAATTTTGGCTTTAAAGACAAAAAATAAAGAATATGCGGTAGATTGCTTGCTTAACGACCCAAAACGCAGTCTTGCCTTCTTGAAAGTAGGCACTGTGCTAGAGCCCCACTATGGCGATAGCAGCGCGCTGAAAAAAGAAATAAGATCGAAGGTAGGACTCAAAGATTTCATTATTGAAGCAAAGCTTGGATGTGGATCGTATTCCAACGTGTATTTAGGTAGTTATCATAACGCTCATTGCAGACAACTAACTAATGAATTCTATAGTTAGAAGGAAGGCAACGGGCAAGCTATATGCTTTAAAGCAGATAACCAAAGAAACTATGAGTCAGAGAAAACGCGAAATGCTGGAAATTGAGCGCAACTCCCTCCTTGAGCTGAGATCGCCGTTCATCATTCCACTGCGCTGGGTTTTTCAAACGGTAATGAAAAATCTATTGGAGTTTTCCTGACTGTGGCCTATAGACTCATTATTGCTATTTTGTACTGGATTTCGTTCCTTGTGGAGACCTTCACAAGGTCCTGTCAACCAAAGCGAGATTTAGCGAAGAAGAAACAAAGTTTTTCATTGCGGAGGTGATCCTTGGGTTGAACGAGATCCATTCCAATAACCTTATCTATCGTGATTTGAAGGTATTCTGCAATCTCAAGGCTCTCTTAACAGTTCCTCAAATTATAGCCTGAAAATCTACTTGTTGACCTCGATGGACACATCCAAATCACTGATTTCGGCCTTGCTCAGCGAGTTAGCAGCATCCGCGATCCAATCTATTCTAAATGCGGAACCTTAGAGTAAAGACCTTCAATCTTTGGCAAATATATCCTAACATCACTTTATTATTAGAATAATCGCTCCAGAAGTGGTTAAAGGCACCGGATACAACTGCCTTGCTGACTATTACAACATCGGGACCCTCGCTTTCGAACTAGTTACCGGAAAAGTCCCCAATTTCAACGATAAAGAGCACTCTTTCAGTGATATAGCTGTCCTTGAAGAACTTAAAGTCTCACCGGGACTCCAGGATTTTATTTGCAGGCTTTTGGAAGTAAACCCAGCAAACAGGCTAGGCGCGAAGAAAGGTTTGAATGAAATCTGTGCACATCAATGGTTAAAAGATGTCAACATGGTCGCGTTCTCGAAGAAGCAGATCAAATCCCCAATGCAGCTTGATCCCTATTCAATTAAATATAAGACAATCAGCGTACATTTCGATATTGACGAGGAATACGACTACGAGCAATTTTTCATTGAGAACGCGCAAAGCGAGTACTACTTGCAGCGAACTCTGCAGAAATTCTCATTTTCTGACCCAAAAGAGAATTTCGAGAGCGTATCGACCTTCGATGAAGACCCAATAGAAAAATTCAACGGGCTTTCAATGCAAGAGAAAGAAAAAGTGTTTGCTCCTAAGATTGAATCTCCAAAAAAATTCGAAACTGCTCAGGAGATCAGTTTGGTGGATAAGCAAATCGAGATTAGACAACTCAGAATTAAAAAAGCAAAGACAGCAAGAGAGACTCCCAATGCCGAGGGGATGTTAGGCACTGATGAGGTTTCTGATAGCAGTGAGCTAATGAAAGACAAACTGAAAAAATACACGAAAGTTGGAGGTACCGTCGACAATAACGAGGAGAATTTTCCTAAATGGTGTGCTCATTTCAAAGGTACTTCTCAGCAGAAGGCATGGGATATTTAATTTTTTTTCTTCTGTGATTTGTTGCTGAGCTGAAAGAAGAAGTTATAGTTAGGTAATTAGAGTTTTAGTGTGTTTTGGCAATATTGCCACAGTTTTAATTGTATTATTACTGAAGTCATGTTTATTATGTTGTGATCAAATTAATCGCTTGTTTCATTTATTGTTGTCTATAAAATACCTTTTATACGAACTTGATTCGTCTCCACTCTCCAAAAACTCATTTTCTTTTGTCAAGGCATTTGGTTTCTGAAGTCAATGGCATTTAACGATGATATTATCTATATGCGTATATGACAGCAAATTAAATTCTATTTGCTACAAGAAAAAAGGTATTTTTTATATACAAGAACGAAAATTTTTTACAGAAGATATATGAAAAAATGAGTAATACCTAACTTTAACCTAAAGGCCTGTAAAATTGTTCATTTGTGGCCGCTTGACTTGTTGTTGATTCCAACTTTGGAATCTGTTCGACCTCGCATTTTTGCGCGAGATAATGGATAGTCCATTTCTCAACATTGGCTGGTTGGAGCTATCCATTGAATTGTTTAAGCTTTGATTCATGCTACTATTTCCACTGGTTCGACCCAATATGATACCTGGCACTCCGATCACTGACGAATGTGATGCGCCCTCCTCAGGTCTAATTCCTGGTGTATTCCGTAGACCTGCTCTTTTGTCGAGACCCGCAAGTGATTTAACAGAATTATTGCTTTCTCGCTCTTCAATCGATGAATCTTGAAGTTCGATACCCTTAAAGCTTTGACCCTCACCAGAGTGGAGCGATATCCCAGGAATCGTTTTTTCGAGTTTTTTGTTTTCTTTCTCTGCTCTCTTTTTGGCTCGGTAATCTATTATCGCTTCCACTATGCCCACGACCAGTTGATAAATTATCGTGAAAATCACAATAACTATCAAGGCCCAACTGCAAATAATCCTTCCTTGATAGGCTTTAGCACCTGACTGATTTTGGAGTAAACACATCACAGAGTTTAGCACTGTGATCAAGAGGAGACTGATTTCAGTCCCTGCTATTGACAGCTTTCGGCACTTCGAGGCGAATAGGTTTGGCGCAAAAGTGAACGCGACGTTTGAAATTTGAATGAAAGTGATGGATACAACCTGGACTCCTGGAGAGGTTCTCATTGATTCCAATAGGAACATGATGAAAAAATTGCAGAATAATAGGGTGAAGAAGGCATAAAACCTTGCGAACATGCTTGGTTTGAAGTCTTTATATAGCAAAGTGACCAGCTTGAAGACTGTCTTCAGGTATTTAGTGTCTTTATGTTTCTCAGGATCGAAAATGACGCCTAGAATAGCTGCCACCCAGAAAATAATCAAAATTACACCGTAGAAGATTCCAATGAAAAAACTCACGTATTGGTAGGGGTTCTGAAAGGAAGGATGACCAACGTTCAATATGGTCCCGATAGACAGCTGTAGGTACCTCGTGATGAGAATGGTAGTGAGGATGTTCTTTTCAAACATCTCTATCACACCATTGATCATCTTTTTGATTTTTCCCTCACGTTTCTTGAAAAAACGAGCAATGAGCTTGAATACGAGGTAGGCTAAGAAACTCATTAGCGTAGAGAAGAAAATCCCTCCATAAGTGTCCAAGAAGATGTAACTATAGCGAAATTCAGCGTATTCATTGTACAGAACTGTATATTTGGTATCAGCCTCCTCAAGGAGTCGTTCAGAAGGATTATTGAAGCTGTTTGCAATGAAACTTGGCATTCCAAATTCCCCTACATCGATGAATCCATAGAATGAAGGGAGCGGACTGGGATAATTGATGTTAATGAGCTTCATGAAGTTCACCCTTGAAGTGAAAAGAAGGAGTCTCATTATACTCGTCGAGTACCCTTTCTGTTGCAGAAATAATACTCCGGAAACCACAGAAGTCGCTGCCACAGCCGCTTGAGTTGAACCATCAAGCGCTTTCCTCGCGGCTTCCACCCATGCGAGGCCTTCGACAGCGATTTCAGAAAAATTCCGAACGATAATGTATCTTTCAGATTTCCCGAGGTTCCAATCCAAGTACGAAATTCGTAAATTTTTTTCATTAGCGGTCTCGGTGTATGACTCCCAGAAGATTTCATATGTCTTATTTGCCCCAGCCCCAGAAGGAGCTGTTATTTCATACTTCTCAGTTGACGAAGCCACAGACAGGTGGAGGCTCTTGGTTGAGAAAGCGTTGTATATAGTTTTGAGGGTTTCGTTGAAAGATATTTGATAGATGTTTGGAGCTTCCTTGAGGGAAAAGGTCACTTCGATGGGAGTTTTCGGTTTGCAGACGAGATCGGCTTCATCAAGGTAGAATCCATAAGCACATGAAATGCATGAATACTGAGGGACACTTGTAGTGCAACTGCTGAAGGATGGAGCTTGTTTACAAGTGTTAGTCTCGAGGTTGCAAATAGGGATAGGGATTTCAGTGACAGTGTCTATTAGACCCCAGCAATCAGCGTCTGAAAGGCATTGGACACATTCTACCGATGCAGTTTTACATCTCTTGTTGGTTGTTTGTGCCTGGCAGTGGGTATCAGAGGTACACTGAACGCATTGAAAATCCATTAAATTGCAAACGGGTTTAGCTGATGAGTAGGTGCAATATGAATCTGAGAGGCAAGGGATGCAGGTTCCGTTCGAATGGCATGCATTTAGATTTAGATGAGAACAGTCGGTGTCGATAGTACATGGTGAGCATATCTGATGAGAACTCGTACATAATGGTAACGCGGGAGACCCGCAGTCGGTATTTGCCATGCAATTCCCACAAAAGCCATTTGAGAGGCATGTGAGATCGATTGGACACTCGTTGTCTTGGCAGGCTCGACAAACGTAGAGCGCAGGATCACAAATCGGCGTTGAACCACTGCAATCCGCATTGTCCCTGCATTTCACGCATTGATACTCATTGTCAGCGATGTTAATACAAAAATTGTTGTCTGGTTGACAGTCCGTATCTTCTATACAGGTCACACAAGCGCCGCTCAAGCAGAAAGGAAGGCCGTCGAGCCCGACACATTCCGTGTTAGCTTGGCAAGGGATACATTCGTAATTCGAGCAGGAAGACTTCAATAGGCTCGTGCAGTCGGTGAGGCTACCGCACTCGACGCATTCATTACCAGATGACTTTGCCACACAGACTGGCAGGGTTGAAACCGGGTTACAACCTTGATTGGAAGACACAAGGCAAGCCTGACAAATCCCGTTTTCACAGAGACTAGTGTCTGAAAATCGATCGCAACTTGCGTGCGAGGTACATGCCTGACAAGAATAAGAAGCAGTGCATTCAGATGCGGAAATGCTTGAGCAATCACTGTTAGTTCTGCATTCATAACAGGAATTGACTCCTGAGACGCTTATGCATATTGGAGACGGTGTTGCACATCCCGCATTAGTGCCTGCCACGCATGTTTGGCAGGTGCCAGAATCACAATGAAGTCTTGAACCAAAATTCGTGCAATCAGCGTTAGAGCTACAAGGCTGACAGGTGTTTGACGAGCATCGCGGTTGACTCGGATTCGTGCAATCAGAGTTTGATCGGCAATTTACACAAATATTATCAGAGGCAGCCATGCAAAAAGGAGTCGAGCCGCTGCAGCCCTGGTGAGTTGAAGACTTGCAAGCCTGGCATTTTCCGGAGTCACAATAAGGGGTCGCAGAGAACTTTGTGCAGTCCGCGTCAGAAGTGCAAGCACTACACTGACTGCTTTGACAGCGCGGAAGCGCTCTTGTCGGACAATTGTTACTTGAGGTGCAGGATGTGGGTGCAGTTAGACATTGAGGGACTGCTTTTTGATAAGTGCATTGTGTTTTGAAGCAGACCGCACCGTTCGAGCACTCACTATCACTATCGCAAATTTTCCAGCATCTTTTTCCATCGTCTGCGCAATTGTTGCTTGGACAGTAAAGTGTGTTGCTGCAGCTTTGTCCGCTAGGATATACACACAAGCCGTCCATGCATTGATGATTAGGAAACCCGACTGTGTTGCAATCATCTGCATTACAGCATTCTCTACAGTATCCTGCGCAGTAGGTAGCTGCAGGCAGTCCGAGACAGTCTGCATTGGATGTGCAAGTATGTGAACAGCGGGTATGGAGGAGAACTGGAGTTTTACCCGAGAGATAATCGCAATCACTGGCAGATGACGGTTCCTGACAAATTCGAGTTAAAACCTTGCAATCGTAAAACGCCATTGACTGGCAGTAATCATCCAGAAAACACCAGTAATCACAATTTACTCCGAGCACAAGTATAAAAAAGATGACCTGAAGAATTTGTTGGATCATTTTTATGATTTTGATTCCTCCTCAATTAATTTCTTCAAGAATAAAAGTATTACTGTTTATTACAGCAAACATGCTTTCACTCAAAATATGAAAGAGGAAAGAACTCTTCCGTGATCAAAGGCAAAAATTTATTGCTAATCTATGACGAGGGCATATCTGACTTCAATAAATACCTATTCTTCTTCCGCTTCCTCAACTTTTTTCAGAATTTGATTTATAATGAACTATCTATAGGTGAATCTGTAAATATTCTATTTTGATATCTAACATGCTTAAGGTTCGAACAAAGAAGAATCAGCCCGCATGTGCAAACAATTGCTAATGCTAAACGATTTAATTCACTGAGTTCGTGCGTTAAAGATGAGTCGCCTCAGGCATTTAGAAGATAAAATTGGCATTAAGATTTAATACACTCTTATACCTATGAATCTATTTCCAAAAAAGGCAATTGGAAAAGAAATTCGGCAGTTCCTATTATAGACTCCTAATTTCAAGCCTTCACGATATTGTTGGCTGAACATTGGGACTTATTAGCACTAGTATGCCAAGTGGAAAGGCTCATTAGTGAGTAGACATTGAGCATTATATCAAGAGGATTTTATTATAATTCAAGGTAGTTTTAAAAGAAAATGAGGAATATTAGAGATCAATGTCATACTGGTCATTCCTTTACACTGCCATTTGTTATCTATTGAATACAAAAATGATGAACTCAAATAAGATGGAAGGCCTGAATTCTAAGAATTTAATGAAAAAAGTGAATCGAATTTATAGATAAACTTAGATTCCAAAACTTTTGAGAGGAAACAATGGGAACTTCAGCAATCTCCAGCAATCCATTAATTATTCTGCTGCGATCAAGTCGTATTCGCATATAAGAGTTAGATTAATAATTTTCATAACAAATAGGATTAGTACATATGAATAAAATTTTGATAAGCTTGATTATTTACATAGCTTAATGAATTTCATCGAAATTAACTAAGGTTTCGCCTTGAATACATCGTAAATTGTTCATTTCTCATAAAATAAATTAGAAAACCCACTTAATTATCCTTTCACGATAACTTATTACCCAGGTGTTCAGGTCTCAATACGTTAATTGGACTGCGCCTCACTCGGTACAGTACTCTCTTAGCTCTCACTAATGAGTCCGCTGCTGATTCTAGATCTCCTTCAGCCGATACGTTCAAACCATTATTCAAACTAACGACCATCGCTCTACTTCCTACCACAGCATTCGAACCGAGAATTTCATCGCAGCTATCATTCACTGAAGAGTTCGTCAAATCGTTATTTTGAGCGATTTTGTAAAGATTAATTGTTTTTTCCCTACTTCTCAGAGCTCGTGGTCTCTCAACATTCTCATTGTCTTTCGAAATGTCATCGAAAATTAAGCTTTTCGAATTTAATCTCAAAACCTTATCCTTTCCTAACACCGCAAGAGCCGATGCTTTATCCAGCTTTTTTCCCTTCATTTTTCGCTCCGCCTTTTTCTTTGCTCTGTAATTTGCGATTGCTTCAAAGATGCTCATTAACAATTGAAAAGTGAGAGTAAAAACCACAAGACTAGTAACAGTCCAGCCTAGTCCCTGTCTAATGTTATACGGTTTCGTGCCTGATTGTCCTTGTAGTATATAGATCACAGAAACGAGAATCGTATTTAATAAAAGGCTAATCTCGGTCCCTGCGACCGACCACTTCTTGTACGGAGAAATAAACAGACCAGGATAGAACGTAAACCCGACGTTGAGTATCTGGAATAAATTGAGAACCACTAGCAGTATTCCCGGCGAAATCTGCAGCGTTTCAAGCAGAAAAACCAGGAAAAAATTGCAAAATAACAGGTTGAAGAAAGCATAGAATCTAGCAAACATGCTCGGGTGAAAATCTATGTAGAGTAGACTGATCAGCCGATCTGCAAGTTTCAAGATCTTGGAGTTTTGCATTTTTTCTGGTTCAAAAACAATACCGAGAATGGCTGCCACCCAGAAGAGAATTAAAATGGCACTATAGACTATCCCAATGATGAAGCTCGTTATTTGATAAGCGTTATCGAAGGTCGTGTGTCCAACGTTTAGAGTAACTCCGATAGAGAGCTGCAAGTATCTCGTGATAAGGATTGTGGTAATCAGGTTCTTTTCAAACATTTCAACGACTGCAAGTGCCATTTTCTTGAATCTCCCCTCTTTTTGTTTAATACAACCTAAGATGAGCTTGAATATGAGATAGATGCACAAACTCACTAGAGTAGAAAAGAATATCCCTCCGTAAGTGTCCAGGAAGACGTAACCATAGTGATAATGCGAATATTGGTTGTACAGCACTGTATAATTGTCATTGTTAATAGCGAGTACTCTTCGAGAAGCGTTTCCTGGGTTTTTGAAGTGATTTGAGATAAAACTCGGCATTGCGAACTGTCCTACGTCGATAAACCCGTAGAACAGTGGGAGAGGGTTTGGATAATTGATATTGACCAGCTTCAGGAAATTTATTCGAGAAGTAAAAAGCAGAAGTCTCATTATATTCGTCGAGTAGCCTTTCTGCTGCAGATATACCATGCCAGCAGCAATTGATGATGCCGCAACAGCTGATTTGGCTGATCCAGAAAGAGCCTCTTTGGCAGCCGCCATCCATTCACTACGTTCGACTGCGATATCTGAAAAATTTCGAACGATTATGTATCTTTCAGATTTTCCCAAGTTCCAGTGGGTATATGAAATCCGTAGAGTCGTTACCTCAGCGTTGTCGGTGTATGACTCCCAGAAAACTTCATAGGTTTTATTTATTTCGGTTGTGGAAGAAATCGCAAATTTTTCTGATACTGATTCTGAGTCAAGAACCATCAGTCCAAGATTCGAGGTCGAGAAGGCATGGGAAATAGTGTGTAAAGTTTCGTTGAACGTGAATTGATAAACATTTGGAAACTCTTTAAGAGAAAAAGTCACTTCAACAGGAGTTTTCGGTTTACAGATGAGGTCAAGTTCGTCGAGGTAAAATCCATACTCGCATGAAATACATGAATAATGAGGGGTGCCTGATGCACAACTACTGAAAGAAGGAGCCTGAACACAGACATCAGTGTCGAGGTTACAGATCGGGAGAGGAATCCCTGTGTTTGAGTCTGTTATCCTCCAGCAATCGCTGTCAGAGACGCATTGAACGCAGACATTTAGAGTCGTATTGCATCTTTTATTGATGGTTTGAGCTTGACAGTGGATGTCATGGGTACACTGAACGCATTCAAATTCGACGAGGTTGCAAACAGGTTGAGTAGGTTTGTACGTACAATAGCTGTCTGAGACACAGGGAACACAGGTGCCGTTTGAATGACAAGAATTTAGACTCAGATGGGTGCAGTCGCTATCAGAGGCGCATTTCGAGCAAATATGGGTCTCTGCTGGACAAGACGCTAACGCTGGGGACTCGCAGTCGCTAGTTATCATACAATTCCCACAGAAACCGTTCGATAGGCAGGCTAGAATCGCAGGACATTCATCATCTGTGGAGCAACCTCTACATATATAACTTGTAGAGTCGCAAATCGGCGTTCCTCCATCACAATCCGCATTGTTTCTACACTTCACACATAGATACACATCTACAATCTCTGTACTAATACAAAAGTTATTGCTCGGTTGACAGTCCTGGTCTTCTATACATGTTACGCAGACACCGTTTGAACAGAGAGGAAGGTCAGTCAAACTCGAGCAGTCTTCATTCTGTTGACAAGGAATACATACATTATTTTCGCAAAGCGAATTATAGGGATCTTCGCAGTCGGCATTGGTGCCACATTCGACGCATTGATTTAAATCTGCCGTGCTCACACAAACTGGAAGAGTTCCGCTGCATCCGAGATTGGAACCGGTTACGCATGGGTGGCAGACGCCACCCTCACAGTACTGGGTGTCTGAAAATCGATTACAACTCACGTGGCTAGTACAAGCCTCACAAGTATGCGAAGCAAGGGCGCATTCAGCCTTGGAACTGTCAGGACAATCACCATTAGTCCCACATTCGTGACAAGAATTAACTCCTGAAATGCTTACACAGATTGGCGCTGGTGTGGTGCATCCCGTGTTTGTGATTTTCTTGCACGCTTGGCATGTGCCCGCATCGCAATAGCCTCTTGCAGGTGCGAAATTTATACAGTCGTTGTCAATGCTACAAGTTGTGCAAGAGTAGGACAAACATCGTGGAAGCGCAGGATTCGTGCAATCAGGACTCGTTCTGCAGTTTACACAGAAATTGTCAGCAGCTGCCATACATAAGGGAGTTGATCCACTGCAGCCTAAGTGACTTGACGACGAGCAAAATTGGCATTTTCCAGTGTCGCAGACTGGCGTTGCAGACAGTTTCGAGCACTCTGAGTTCGATTGACAAGGAATACAAGTTCCGGCTTGACACAACGCTTTAGTTCTGGTCGGACAATCGTTGTTTGAAGTGCAGCTGTCAGATGATGAGGTCAGGCACAGTGGTACTACGGTTCGAAAAGTACAAATACCATAGGAGCAGATACCCATGTTTGGGCAGTCGTCATCATCGTCGCAGTGTTTCCAACACCTTTTCCCATCGTCTTGGCAGTTATCGCTTGGACAATAAGTTATATTATAGCAATCGATTCCAAGCGGATATTGACACAAGCCTTTGACACATTTATGATTGGGGAAGCCAATAGTGTTGCAATCATCGTCATCGCAACACTCTCTGCAATAACCTGAACAATATGTTGCCGCAGGAAGTCCGAGACAGTCCGCATTAGTGTTGCAGGTTGTGGTACAACGCGTATCAAGCATTGCGGGTGTCTTAGCAGGGGTTAAGTACCCACAATCACTCGCTTGCGTTGGTTCATCACAAGAACCCCAGGAGCAGGAATCGAATGCCATGGCTTGGCATTTGCCGCTTAAAGTGCAGCCTACTCCAGCGCTCATTCTGAAAAAAATGACCAGCAGAGCCAAGTCTATCAGTTGTATCGTCATGTTTAACGCTCTATTAAACTCCAGAATTTATCTTAAAAATTTAATTTCGCGTGTTTCAATTTTAAAAGCTGAGTTATCATTACGACTCACCATGAGTCATTAGACCTCTAAAACGCACTTTAACCGTTTGATGGGGAAAAATTTTTTTTATCACACAGCCTCTTTCTCATTTTACATGACGGACCCATTTCAATGCGTATTCCTCATACTCATGAATGTCTCTCAATTCATACATACAGTCAATTAAAAAGCATAAGCAAGTTCATATGAATGCTGTGGCTTACTAATAATTACTGAGAATATCTTTTTCGAATCTCAATCATCATTATCAGTTAATTATCTATCGATCACTTATTATCGCAGATAGAAGTATTTACTATCTGCTAATCATTATGAAAATCTTGTTATATACACTCTCCTTAGATTGTCTTTCTTTGAAACTAAAGCCTTCACGTCGGGATCACTTTGGAAATCTAAATACGAGTTAATTCATTGCTAATAACTCAAATTTACGGAAATTATATTTGTTTATCAAATCCTCTTCTTCAATATGCAGGTTGAAAGCAGTCAGGTCAAGCAATCTGAATTCGATCAAATGATCAAGCTCATGCAAAGATACCTTGACACGATATCAGCGTGCTTTATTCTCAAAAAGAATTTACTTCATGATGGGCAGCTCCGACGACTTCTGCAACGACGTCTTCCAAGATACTGAGTTGGAAATTGTACACTTCCATTATTTTCTGCTTGGTCAGCTGGAGTTGCGAAGGAATGCTCTCGCTTTAAATTTTGGTATCCATTGATATTCTCATGAAACAAAAAAATTCTTACGGGTCAGGAACCGCAACAACATCAAGGAACGAGTCCGTTCCTTCTTTCTTCACGTGGTATTCATAAGCTTGTTGGTATGAATCAGGGTCTAGTTTCAGTTCCAGAAGCACTTTAGTTGTGACTTGGCTAATTATCTGGTCCAAAGACTCTTGTAGTTTGATGCATTCCTTGATATAAGGCTGGGTGGCCTTCAGGAACTTCCTACGGTCTAAATGATTACATTAAATAGAGGAAAATGGGGTAAAGACCTACCTTTGCGAGTCTCGATAACTTTTTTCAAATATTTCGAAGACATTTGCTTTGCGATCAGGGAATGAATTGCCATTAAGGTTTCTTTGGAGAGCATCTTCGTGTCTTCGATGTAAGTTATTTGGATATCCGACTCTTTCCTTTGGAAATTAGATTATTAAAGTATTGAAATTTGATGAAATATCACTGTGGGATTTCCACTGTTGTCGTCTCGTCCTTTTTTTCTTCTAACTTTTCCTTAATCTGGTCCTTTTTGAAGAATAACAGAAAGGCTCTATCCAAGATTATTGGAAATTTCAACAATGAGACACAATTACATCATGCCAGCAGCAGCAAACCCTGCTGCGGTGAGTACCTCGGTTTTGTTCTTCTGGAAAAACTCTTTGAATCCCATGGAAGTGCTGTTTTGTTCTTGGCTGCGAGCAAACTTTTGTTGGAAATAGATAAAGATATTTAATTTTCGATTTAGAACTCGCTCGTTCGAAAAGTAATTCTACTCAAAAGATTCGATCGAAAGAGAGAAAATACTGATTGAAATACTGTATTTATCGAAATCCTCAAATTTTGAGTGGTTAAATCAGATGTTAAGTAAAAATTCGACAGAATCAGCTCTATCGGTGGGTGTTCTAATCTCTTTGTTTATTGGAACCATTGTTTAGGACAGCGGGCTATTTCAAGCTCTTTCATTGCTGTGAGCTGGACAATGATGCGATAGGTACATATCACTATTTAATGTTATTCTTGAGCTGCTTTTTCTCAATGAAAAAGATTGTTTGATAATATTTATATTGCTTTGGTAAGCTAATCTCGAAAGGTGCACTTTCACGAAGTTAGAAAATGATAGATGAACAGATTCTGTTTTATATGCTGCAAAGTTTGAAGCCAAAAGCACTTTTATTTCAGAGTTATTTCGAGTTCAAATTTTGTAAGTGGTTAATCACGCACTAAATTAGTGCTTCTCGAATGGATCGATTTCGAATGATTGATAACAACTATATGCGAAAACCAAACTCAATTCTACCAAAACTTTGTCTGAGATCATTTAAAGGCGAAATATGACTTTGAATTACCAATTGGCAGACAACTATGCTGAATTAGTCAAAAATTCTAAAATATACAGATTACAAGGCAACATGCCTTGGAAATACCCATTATATTTCATCCAATCGCTTCGCTAGGTCCTAACCCACCATATGATTCAGAAATGGATCCCAGGTTTTAGTGAGTGATCCTTCAGTTCCACACCAATTTTCAAAATTGCTCTCTATTCTCTTAAATGTCCACTTAGGACCGCAAAACAAGGTCAACAAACATGATTCGCCTCACTTTCTGTTGCCCAAACGGCTCGAACACTCCTCCTAAAAAGTTTGAGGACAAGAGACCAGCCAGCACAATTTTATCTAAATTTTAGTAGCCTAAACCAGTAGTGGTTCCAAATCCCTATGCGTTAAATTGCAACAGTTTATTAATTATCAGGAAGAACTCGCGCACTCTACCACAGAGAGTATGAAAGGCATAAAGCTTGAGAAGCCGATTCGTTGGTTCTCAGCATCCATTGGTCCATAGTGTGGTGGTAAAAATTGTTCTTGACCGCAACGCTATTTGCTTGCTAACGGCAAGTGATCATGAGAGTTAGATCCGCCGCCTTGAGATATTAGCGTTTTCAATTAATTGGATCTTAAAAAAATTTTATTCCAAGCTTACCTGATGACTGAAAATTAAACTACCATTCAAATTTATATAATTATTCCTGATGAATTCCGATTTGATCTCACGAAATTTTTATAGAAATAAAGGTATTTAAGGTCGTTGTTGCCTGATAAAATCTTAAACGGGATCTGGCTTTAATATTTGATCACTTGCCTTGAAAATAATTATAATTAATTTATCTCAAAATATGGAACCAAAGAAAGCAAGATACTCAAAGGCTGGTCCTTACATCATCCGCAAAACTCTCGGTTCAGGCGGCTTTGGAGTGTATGTCTTTTCTGAGTTCTCAAAGTCGTTTAACTGTTTTGCTTTAGAGTAAAGAAAGGTGAGCATGAAACTACCAAAGAAGTTGTTGCCATCAAGCTCCTCGAGTCTGATGTCAGCAAGAGCGAAATCCAGAACGAGGTCTTGGTGTTGAAGAAGCTCAACCACCCTTACCTCATCAACCTCAAGGATTTCTCCGAAAAATTGACATATGTTAAGAAAGATGGCAGAATTCTTCAGAAAGTTGCCATTGTCATGGAAATCGCTGAGAAAGGCACTCTCTTCGAGTACCTCAAGATCTCCTCGACCTACTTCGGCAGAGGATTCACCGAAGACTTCGCCAGAACCTACTTTGTTCAGCTCATTGAAGCCATTGAATATTGCCACAAGCAAGGAATCGCACACAGAGACCTTAAGCCTGATAACCTGCTCCTTGACAGCGGATACAACCTCAAGGTCGCTGACTTCGGTTGGGCCGCGTCCATCAAGCGTGTCCTTAAGACCAACGCTGGAACCCGATCGTAAATTCGTTTGTTTCTGGCTTAGATCTAAAGATATCATTAGGTACCAAGCCCCTGAAATCCTCACTGGTAAGGAGTACAAAGGAGAGCCAGCGGACATCTTCTCTTGCGCAATCATCCTTTTCATTATGTTGAGCGGTCATCCTTGTTTCAAGTCGGCTGTTATGACCGATCCATGGTACGGACTGATCTGCAAGGGCAACTACGACAAGTTCTGGGAGGTCCACGAGAAGAAGAAGCCAAAGGAAGAAGGCACTAACTTCTACCCTAAGGAATACAGAGACCTTATGAACGGAATGCTCAACCCTGACCCAACCAAGAGACTCACGGTCGCTGAGATTAAGGCTCACCCATGGTATAATGGAAGGACTGTGACTGAACTCGAAAGAAAGCAAGAGTTCGATCGCTACAGAAAAGCTATTGACAATCTCCTTGAGCAAGACAAACAAAACAGAAGAGAAGAAAAAATGGCGAAGATGCAAGAGGAAAACTTGAAGATGAACCAGAATACCTTCACTGGGTTCAAACAATACAGATCCAACTTGGTAATTCGCTTGATTGAAGCTGTAACTGATTGTGTGATTAGGAAAAAGATCTTGACAAGGAACTTGGTGAACTCAAGATTGAGTTAGATTTGAAGGCTGCAAGAGAACTCGGCGAGATCGATGTAAATCTATGAAGCCTCTTTGTAAAATTAATGATTCTTTTAAGGGCGAGGTCAATCCTGCTTCAACCATCATGTCTGTCGGCCCAATTGAATTGTTCTTCAAGCAATTGGTTGTTAATGCTAGCAAAGCCACACAAGGAGGAATCACCATTAGTGCTGATAAATATAAGGTAATTTTGATGTTTTTTTTGTGAGGTCCTTATCAAGTTCTCTTGTAGTTGAAGGGAAAAGTTCCTCATGACGACAAGGACCAAGAGGTTGAATTCACCGTTGAGGTTGTCAAGAACGACGAAGAGACCTTGGCTGCTGTCTTCACCAAGAAACATGTAAGCAATCTAAAAAACTATTGGAATTAAAATAATTTTGTTATAGGGTGACCAATTGAGCTTCCTTGACATCGTTCAAAAGAAATTCAGAGACGAAATTACTACCAAAGCTCAGAAAGCTCAGTAGATGAGTACTAAATTTTTTGAATAACTCTACCGATGATAAAGAAAAAATTCTCATTAATATCATCGGGAATTAGATGACTTTAACTTCATCTTGCATCATTGCAGATTAGAGAGAGTTAAGGTTTCATAGTGATTCTGATTCGTAATATTGCATTTTAAATCTTCACACAAAAAGATTTAAAAATAAATGAATGAATCTCTTGTCTTTTTAGAGGATAGAAGCCGCCAGTCCTACCTTCGAGCAGCTAAGACTTCTTTCGATATTGCTAAGAACATTCGATAAATCTGCAAATAGCCAAGATACACTAATCTCAATTGATTTAAAAGCAATAAGTCGGCATTGATCCGTTAATTAACGATTAGGGGTATTTTTCCATTTAAAATTACATAAAGAGAAATTATCAAGCGTGTTCCACAGGAAAAGTAATTAGCATAGCATCTTTAGGTTTCTCTTATCGCTCATATCCTCATCTATAAAATCTATAAACTGAATCGTTCCATCTTTCAACAGCACGGCCAATTGCTTCGAGTCCGGAGAGATTATGAGATTGACGATCTCTGACCCCATCTCTAACGTACGAACAACTTTCAGTCGATTTGCGTTGAGAAAAATAATCGTCCCTTTGCTATTATCAAAGGCATAAACAAGCAGCGCTCCGTCGAGAGCACTCAAGCAGCTTAATATCGATAAGTTATCTCCAACACTATCATGCGAGACCGCCAGGAGCAGAATCGTCGTTTTTCCTCGTATAATATCACAAACGCAAATTTTTCGATCCACGTATGTTTTTTTCGAAGGAATGCTGCCAACAACAAAAATCCTTTTCTTTTTCAACACAAACGCCTCGATTTCAAAGGCCGGATCAGGTCTCTTGATAATTTTCATCAGTTTTTTCTTCCGAAGATTCACTATATGTATCTCTTGCTCAGTTAGAAGCGCTGCCCATTTTGTTTTTACATCGACCTTAAAGCCTTGGACGTTCCGAAGATGGAAAAACGCAGGGTGTTTCTTTCTCAGGTCGTAGAGAGCGGCTTTTGATTGGTTTTTCGTGGCTAATTTCATAAATAACCCAGCGCCTAAATGAATCTCCTTAGTCGAAGGTTGCTGATAGGCAAGCTTGAATTCGGTCCATGTGCTTTTCCCCTCGAGGAAAATTGTAAGGAAATGATGTTGGTTTTTTGCGAAAAAACGCAGGCTCTTTGGATACTCTTTCGTTGGTTTTTCTGCGGCAATAAGTCTGATTGTATATTCATTTAATTTTCCCATTTCTTCTTCGACTAGACCGGTTCTTGTGTCTATTTTCACGAAAAAATCGCGATCGTTGACTGCGATAAGGTACTTAGAATTATACGTGAAGCAAATCGATAGCTTGAATTTCATTGAGATTTTATTCAAATGAGAGAGTTTGCACGTCTTTCGCTCGTAAAGCAGAGGAAGAAGGCCTTTTTTGGTCTCTTGAACCACCGCAAAGTATTCTGAATGCAGCGAGGATTGTAGTCCTTTGATATTAGTGTCGAGTCTGAAAAGCAATGAGTTTTGATACGGGTCAATTGAAGTATGAGTCATTGTTTTATTTGCTGTAGAGCCGATTAATCGAGCTTCAGGGGAAAATACAACTGTTTCTGCCTCGAGTAAGGGAGGCGACGCAAAGGGCTTTAAACATTCACTGGTGGTAGCATGGACCAAGAACGCCTCTGCTTTTCCAACTGCAAGAACGAACTCTATGGGAGCATATGGAGGGAAATGGATCCAATACTCAAAGTTTGGCAGCCAAACTCTTTTCTCTCTGAAGCTTGGCAGTTCTACTTCCAACAGCGGAAGGGTTGTATTGGATACGAAAATGCTTGTAGCGTCTTGATTGAAAGAGATCTTAGTCCTTCCAGGGTTCATGCCCGAAAACTTCTTTTGATATACAGTGCGCATTTGCTTGATAAATATCAAGGAAACCAATCCGCTTTCTGTAATGGCACCGAGGAGAAGCTGATCTTGAGACAGGCAGAGGTCCATAATTGGGACGTTTTCCTCGATAAGCAAGCGAGCTGCTACTGTTTGAAACCCCTCAGCAATGTCAAGCATGATGACCCAGCCATCAGAGGTCCCGATGAGTAAGAACGAACCATCAAAAGAGATTTTTAAAGCGGAAATACCTTTACAACGCGGTGGTCGAAATTTGGTTGGTGTTACTTTATGATAGGTGCTGAAATTGGAGATATAGCCGTCGGAATCGCCGATTATTAGGTTGGAAGAGTCAAGGGTGAAGGTCATGGAAGGGTTTGAGAAGTACCATTGCTCTTGCTCGAGAGCGACGGAGCGAAGCAGGATTTTCAAGTCAGAAGTGGATTTGCTTTTGGAATCAGGAATCAACTTATTCGGAATGTGATCGTCTGGACGAACTACAGAGGTGTTGGAGCACGCGGAAAATGCGTTTCCCATCTGATCGAAGTGCTAGAGGTGATAGTAAGATGGAATTTACAAAAAGCACAGAAATAAATTAAACATTTTTAATTTGAAGGTATGTACCTTTAGTTCGCTAACGGAGAAGACAAATTTCTCAGCTGAATTGGAGGAAGCTTCGAAATTGAGTAATTTTAAAAGTCTCTTGCTTCTCTAGAAGCTTGTGAAGAGATGGGGCGTTTGATTGGGAAAGAAGCCTAAGCTTTCCATTGCGAGTTCGAATGGTTTTTCGACTCAGAAACCTGCAATCTCACTCAAGTAGTTGGTAGTTGAATTACTTCGTAGAGATTTTAGGCTTAAAATTGGGTAGGCAGATACTCTATTACCATTTTCGAAAATATATATCTAACGATGATACATGAAAAAAATAGTCAATAAATGAAAGTTAGAAAATTAACCCAAGTCCTATCACCATAGCAAACAAAAAAGTTTCCTCATTGACATAGTTATCATTATATTTAGCAACAATTTACTCTTAAAGATAAATTCTCCAAGGGAGACCTGGAAGTTTACACGGCTTAATTAATGTATTTTTTCATCTTTTTCCTCGCCTCTATGAGCAATTCTCTTATACTCTTCAGTCCAATACCGGCTCCTTTCATCCATGGGTGCTCGTTTATTTGCATAGCGAGACTTTCTGGTTCGAATTTCATCGATAGCAAGCACGTAACAATATCCCTGAAATCAGGATTGAAGAAAGCTCCTTTGTTTTGCATCTTTTCAATCCGTTTTTCATTTGACAACCAAAAAGCCTCCCAGTCAATGTCAGGCGGTGATAACGAGTTTACTTCATCTTCTGATGCAAATGGAAGAAAACCAGCTACCATTGCAAAGAGTATTTCTCCTAAGCAAAACATATCAGCCAGAGCACCGTAAGTGAATTCTTGTTCTTGGAGAATTGAGTCGGCGAGCACGATTTTATTGTTGGGGTTTAAAAAGATCGTTTCGATAGTTAGGTTGCCATGGTAGCTGTTTTGAGAGTGTAGAGCGCTTACGACTTGAACTATTTCCTGAAAAATGCAACGCGAAATGAATTCTGGCAATGATCCAAAATCATTGAGGATATCGAGCAAACTCTCAGATACTGTGGAAACAATAGTATTTGTGGTGTTCGGGGTTTCCGTGTCAGAAGGATTGCTGTCTTTATTGAGGCTCGAAGCGGAGTTATAGGGCGATAATGTCAATGGGTTCACTAGACTTGGCGAAGAGCTAGTAATTATTGGAAGGCTTACTTTCAAAGAGGGATGATAGGAGTGGAGTTTACTTTGGAATGGACAGAAGGTGATTAACCACGGTTTCGGAGGAAGGATCCTCGCTTCCTTGCATGTTGGGTTTTCGTTCGAGTAAATTCTTGAATTTGCACTGTATATTTTTAAATCAAATCAGTGCTGCGTCAAACGCTTCGTAATTAAACAGAGAAATAAAGTTTTAATTCCAAAACATACTTGACAGTTGCTACATGATTAAAATACATAAAATGAATGAGCGTGTCAGGAAAAGTCCCTTTATTGATTATGCAGGGAGCTTAATTATGGGTGATAAGAAATCTTGCCTTGTTTTTTGGATTTCCAAAGCCTCAGCTGAGGTATTATAGAGCCATTTAATAAGTAAGCATTGCAACAAAGACGAAGTTGTGATTAATGGACAGCTTTAGACTAAGGTTCTATACTCTCGAGGTATAAGATAAAGTTATCGGCTCCTAAAGTTGGGAATTTTGATAGTTCTAAGAGGAATAGAGTTGTGTTCTTTAATTTTTTATAACACGGTTTTCGTCAGTAGGAAGCGTCGAAATTTGATATAGCAGTATTATTCGTCTGAGAGCAAAATTCGGAGAAAAAATATCATAACATTAAAATTTGACAAGAAACAATTTGAAATTGAGAAAATTCTATTTCGTGAGGTAGGGAGAGTTCTTTGAAGTAGCTGGTAATTAAGTCAAATTCCCGAAAAATTGCTTGAATTTTATCAAAGAAAGACTGCTTTGAGGTTAAATAAGAAAAATGTTTTCGAGAGAAAGCCAACCAAGTTCATTTTCTTTCTTTGAATAGAGTACAGCATAAATTAGATCAACATAGTAGAAGTTTATGAATTGATAATTACTAGCCATTTTCTTCAGAAATGGACTATTCTTTCGAGCTACATTAACTCGATTAATGATGTGAGAAAAAAAACCAAGCAAGTCCTCTTTCCAATATTTTGATAGTCAAAGTCGTTGTAGTGACATATTTATGTATGATATGAGAATTTTCTTAAATTGAATCGATTGCCAGTGTGATTCAACAAAAAGCAAAAGACCTCCCCAGAACAGAATTTCTACTCTTTATGCTGACTATATCAGCAGATGATCAGTAATGGCTCTTTTATGAAGAAACGAGGTCATGTCATGCCTATTTTCCAGGCATACCGAGCTTTCTTTCATAGAAAAGTGAATGCCCTCTCTTTCTTCCCTTTGAGTTTTGAATCCTTCAACAACCCAATCAAATTCCAATATGACTCTAATGAGTTCAGAAAGTCTTCTGTAGGGCATATACTTAACTTCTGTGGATAATAGAAGCTTGAGACTGTTTGTATTTCAAAATACCTCACAGAATGTGGGCTTTCTGTGATTATTCTGTTCGAAAATTAGAAGTAATCTTCTGAGTTTTCTAATTAGATCATTAAGTGAGAGAATAAATTTCTGAGAATAACACTCTTCAGCTTATTCACTCTTCAGCCAAGTCGAACACCTACTTGTTTCAACAACAACCCTTGAAAATAACAATGTATCAGCAATATCCCTCAAAAACAAACCCAAGTCAGCCTTAAAACCATGCTTCATCTAATACTATTCTTCCAATCAGGTTTTTTAAAGCTACTTTGGTGCTCCTATGGCTCAAACATGATAAACATCCATGATATGAAGCAGAACAGGGTACTTGACCCAATTCGTGGCGCAAGGCTCGACTTCGAAGGTACAGTGCGCAAATTAGCAAATTTCTTACTATATTATCTTAAAGGTCATCGCCGGAGCTCATGGGAAGGGGACACGATGCTTGAACCACTTCCAGATTCAGGGTGCATCATCTCTTCGGTTTCTCTGCTGGTTCCGAAGCTACAGCAAGAACGGACTAATTTCACGGTATTTGGAATGTTGAATAGACCGAAAGAAGTATTCAACTTCGGAACAATCAAAGGCTGTAAATATCGTCTTGCTAATGTCTTTCGACGCTTACATTCCTGGAATAGATACCTCTGATATTAGCTATAATGTCCATAGAAAAACTGCAGCATTGACCTCAGTAACCAATAAAATCACGTACCATCTACTCGATTGTGTGTCCTTTGAAGTCCTGAAAAAAGCTAAATGGCAAACAAGACACCGTGGTAAAAAACTATTTATAAAATCCAAATAATCAATAATTTTTCCTCTCTATCTCTCTCAGAATATATAAACAGTATTGACCTCCATCCTCATGGTGAGAGGATTGCAACCATGGACAGAAGCGGAATTTGTGTAGTCTCGGATGTTAGCACGGATGAAGAAATTTTTCACGTTCAAACTATGAAAGAGCGACTAGGTAAATGAATTTTATTTTGGAGTAAAGGCTTTAACGATGTGCTATTGGGTTCAGCATGGCAAAATCGATGCAGGTGGAGTCCTTCTGGCTCTTCAATTGCCATTAAATTCGAGGAAAGAAAACTGTTGTTGCTGGATGCAGAGAAGGCCTGCTCTATTCAGAAAATTCCTCAGGAGCTTTCAGAAAATACGAGTAATTGACTATCTCTCGTGTAGTTTAGTTATAAATTTTAGCGATTACATGGATTGACTGGAAATCTGATGGCAACTATATGGCTTATGGCGATTCTCGAGGGAATCTCGGCATTTTTGGGTCAAGGGAAGGGACAACGATAAAGACATTCCCGAAAATTCATGATGGTAAACGAGAAATTACTCCACTCTTATTATATGAATGATTGAATTAAGATTGGATCAGGACAGTACGATGGAGTTCCGACGGTGATTACTTAGCAAGCGCTTCAGATGATGCTTCTGTTAAATTAACATCTGTGGATTTAGAAAAAATCGTACTGAGGGCTCAAACCGCTGACAAAGGTATACATTTTTTGACTTTTCTGCTGAACTCTCTTTTTTTCCTTCCTAGACCTAGCGCACTCGGTCTGTATTTTGTAACTTGCGAAACACTAGCGTCTTTGTCTCATCAAGAAACCACCGCTCTTGATCTGTGTGTCTTCACTAATGATGCAACTTCCTATTAATTTAACTAATGTGAAATAAAAGCCTGTATATAGAAAAAAATATATCTGTTTGCAATATTTCTATTCTCATTGACTGTTAGTTTTTTTACACATGCAGCTACTTTTCTGTTAATTTAATACATACTACAATCTTGATGTATCATGCTATAATGCATTGTTAAAAAAAATTGCTCACAATATTTTTTTTTTACACATACATTAGTCATCCATGTTTCTTTCATAGTTTGGTGAGTTTATCCTCAAAATGAGTTTAAATTCCCTTGAATTGCCAGTATAAGCAATATTTATCAGCTGGCTTAGCAGGAAGCTCTGTTTTTTATAGATTGATCACCAGAAAATCCAAATCAGCAAATTCTCACATTCCGTCTTTTAGATCTCCTGGTCAGAAGGAACGAATTAATTTATTCTGACGGGTAATTTTAATATCAACCCGCTAACGAGGTTCTCCAGTTATTAAAACTCAGGACAGCAGATTCTTGGAATGTTTTTAGCAGTCTACAGCAGAAGGTGGGCTACGCCTCCTCCCAAACGGTCAGGAAACAGGTTATTGACCGATGCTAGCGATGCTTCTATCGAGCAGAGTAGAGTGATGACAGAAACGAACTTAACTATAGATCATGGAACATCCAAGACTACCGCATCTTCGGTTCCACGAAAACATAGACTGGTCTCCAGAAGTCCTATATGCATGGACTAAGGAACCCAAAAACCAGCTGAACCCACGAAAATGAGAGCCAGAGGCCTCAAGAACAGTGATTCAATGTTCAATTCTCAATTAACTCCGCCGCAACTCGATCAGTTCTCTCAGAAAACGACCCTACCGGCTCGATTCGCTCGAAATACTGACAATAATGTGAGAAAAGTTAACATTAGCCCGCTTTTCCCTTCACAAGCCCAAGTAAAGCGATTTATTCCACAGATTAACGACCAAACCAGCTATCTTTTCGCAGTGCATTATATGAACAGCAAAAAGAGCAAATTGCCGGAGAGACCTGCAATGCGTTCACGCAATGAGTCTTTTATCATAACCAGAAAGAAGGAAGTTGGTGAACAGAGTTTTACGAAAGAGGCTATGTCTTTCGTGGAGCCGAGAGGAGAAAATGAAAATACTTTAGAAAGCGAGAAAAGCGTCGTTGTTGGAGAAAGGAGAATAAAAAAATCAATACTCAGGACTGTTGAACCTCCTGAGAATGATTTTCAGCAAGATGACCCAAATAGTTCAGGAGGAGAAAGCAAAAAAAGAAGGGCATCTGCAATGAGACGTGTCTCTTTTCTTGAGGGACATGTGCTTCCTTGAGTATGCTCGGCAAGGGAGATTACGCAGGTTTGATATTTTCCTATTTTAAGCTGATCTCAAGGTTACTATTTACCAAGTTTTTTTGCCAAATTCGAGTAGATTATCAAATCTTTAATAATTATATATCTATCAAAGTGCATTGTTTTTGTTTGTTCGTCTCTGTAAATTCGGAACTATATTTTTTTGTAATTTTCATGTTTATTCAATTCTCTATGCAATAAAAGAAAATAGTTTGAAGATATAAACTGCTCTAATTCAATTCTATGGTGCAAATTGGTGTTCATACGAGTTCTCATTGTATTGTTAGCGGTTGCTTTGCTTTTTGGGGTTCATCAGTCTATCCTTGATCATGATTGCAATTTTAATATTTTTTTTGCAGTTCTTCCTAATCGAATGTGAATCTATAACTGCTAATTGAGGGGCGAGAAAAATATAAGCTTTTTCACAACTTCCCTTCAGCAAGATACTCCAAACGAAATTGTTATCACCTTTAATGTGAAACTTCGACAAATACAATAAAATTTACATACTATTTCCTCCATTTTCTGCAACGAAGCCGCGTTGCAAATTTATAATGAGATGTCAAGCTGTCGAAAAAATGAAAATTAACCTATTTGATTTCACAAAATTTCCTATTTTAAATTTTCAGTCTATATAATAAGAATTCCTCTACTACAATTATAATAACATTTTCACAAACAGATTAGCAATTACTTCTCTTTCCAATAATATGGCATCACTAAACGAAACCTTCCTTGACGATCTCAACGACCTTGACGATGACCATTCCATGAGCATCGAAGAAGAGTCCAAAAGCAATAATCTCATGGAAGAAGAACTCGAAGGCGTCATGGAAGAATTTGCAAATAAATTCCGCGACCCTCTGGAAAAAACTTTACCAAACCTCCCAGAACACGGGCAAGTCATTGGCCTTCTCGACAACGAACACTTCAACAAGCACCTCGAAAAAATCGAGGCATTGATTGATAAAGACCTCGTTGCAGGTAAGGAGCCGTTCTATTCTGAAAGTGAAGAATATCAATTAATATTCATCAGTAATGAGTACATCAGCATTATTGATCGAGAAATCTCTTACATTTGCAAGTTAATAGGCGACTTATATCAAGATAAATTCCCTGAGCTTGAATCGTTGGTTATCAACCCACTAGAGTACGTTAAATGCGTGAAGAAAATAAAGAACGAGATGGACCTGAACAAGATTGAGCTGGATAGCATTCTCCCAAAGCGCACCGTCGTAGCGATCCTATTGGCAGCTTCTTCGACGAATGGAAAGCCGCTTGTCCATGATAAACTTGAAAAAGTTCTCAAAGCCTGTGACGCCGTGGAGCAACTAGACTATAGGAAGCGAAGACTGCTTAATTACGTAGAGAGCAGAATGTTTCTCCTTGCTCCTAATCTCTCGAATGTAGTCGGTACGGGTATAACCGCGCAATTGATAGGCACTGCTGGAGGTATCGAAAATTTATCTAGAATGCCTGCTTGCAATATTCAAGTGCTCGGCTCTCAGAAGAAAAACTTGCTGGGCTTTTCTAAGCATGGCGAGAGCGGCGTGAAGGTTCATCATGGGCTGTTTGGAACAATGGAAATGGTCAAAAACGCACCTCCTGGCTTCCAAAAGCGGCTTGTGAGGATGCTTTCGACGACTTGCGCCTTAGCCGTCCGTGCCGATATCTCGAGAACGTATCCTTCAGGGCTAATTGGTTCTCGATTGAAAGCTAAGATGATGAAACGATTTGATAAAATACAAGAAATGCCGAAAGCGAAAACGAAGAAACCACTTTCTGTGCCTGATGATAAGCCCCGAAGGAAAAGAGGAGGGAAGAAATACAGAAATCTGAGAGCAAAGCTGGAGATGACTGAAGTAAGGAAGTATCAGAATAGGTTGAATTTTGGTCCTGAAGGTGAAGATGAGTATAGAGAGACCGGAAAAGGGTATGGTATGCTTGGGACACCCGGTGCTGGAAAATTAAAATTGCAGATTAAGAATAACAAAATTTCGCTGAGTAAGAAAAAGAAAAGGGAGTTGAGCAGAAATATGGGAGGAGATTTCGGTAGCGAGACTGGAGGCCTAACTTCGAGTATTGCCCTGGGCCCAACACAAGGAATCGCGTTGGTTAATCCAGACTTGATTAAAGAAATGAAGGCGAAAAAAGATACTCCAAACTATTTCGATAAGGAATCAGGTTTCAAAACCGTGATCCAATCAAAACTTTCTTAGGAATAGGAGTAATTTGATGTGTTGTTGCTATTGCCATAGCAGTTAGTTTCAACTCAATTTATGCTAAGAGTTTAAAGGCTGATTTCTTGACTTTAAAATTATGTGATAATATGCAGAGCAACATATAAACTTTTTTTCTAAAGTAACTAGAGAACTGTCTTGCTTCGATGAAGTTCTTTGCAAATTTGAAGTTATTGAGAGAGAGCATACCGATAAACTGTATTCGAATGATATTCGAGGCTGTACACCGAGCGAGTAGATTTGAAGGGGAATTTTCTTTGCCTAATCGCATGAATTGAATGACACGAAAACTTTGAGTTATTTTCAGACAATAGAAAGTAAGCGTTTAATTCTAAAGAAGGGCAAGGTTAATTCTCAAAGATGACATACTATTGCTTTTTATTGTCTCTCCAAGGGCGGAATCGCTTTGTGGGTCGTTTTGGGATTGCTTTGACCTTTGGAGGCCAAGTTCTTCTTTTTGCATTCACTTGCTCCACATAAATATGAAAAATACATTTGGTAACAACGCCCTGGTGGTTGGTTTCTAACCTTTCTAGGTAGTTTTCCCTAGTCTAGAGAGTTTTACTTCTCAGGGTCAAATTCTTTTGCAATTGCCAAGGGAATCGATATATATGTAAGTATTTCACCTTGAAATTTGAGCTCAACGAAAAGTTACATGCCCTTAATGGAACCTCAAATAAATCCGTCAACTTGCAATCAGTTTTTTATTGATTTTCAGTTTGCTGAATAAATATCTAGTTATGAAAGGAGGAAACCCATACATAATGAAGAATACATTAATCAATTGTTTTGTTTCTTTTTTTTTTTGTTGTTTATCTACGACTTCTGTAAGTTGCTCTTATTGCTTAGGAAAACTCCTAATTGCTTGCTGTGAAGGCAATCTTTTTGTGAGCTCCTTTAGAATTACTTAGAGAAAGCAGACAGACAGGCTGTAACCTAATGTTGCAAAATAAATTGAAAAAATAGAATAGAAGATGATCATTTACTGCCGTCAGGAGTTGTTTTATCATAAATCACCTCTCCAGTTTTGAAGTCTAACACTTTTGTAGTCCCATCATCAGAGGCGCTTGCGATCAGCGTCCTGGTCGCATTCCACTTCACACATCGAATCCAGTCTAAAATATTAATTGATATTGAGCGGGAATTATCGAACAAAAGAACATTAAAATTCAAGTAAGTATTATACTGTCTTTTTATAGTAAACCTTTACTTACCCCTATGTATGCTGAAGTCACCTATAATTCTTGACCCTCTTCGATCAAAAATCTCAATGTTTCGACTGGCACCACCAGATGCTAGTAAATTTGAGTCGCTTTGGCATGTATCAATCCAACTCGTCATTTGCACTAGTAAAATATCAAAGTATAAAAAGCAATTCAACCAAGTAATCTGGAAATACCCATGCGAAAGCAATCAAGAAGGACTGGCTCCTTCAAAGTGAGCATTTTCTTTTCAACATCGAGAATGTTAAGTTGGTTACAATTATACTTGATGAATAACAACGGCTCTCCTTTGGAAGTACTCCATCTGCACCGAGCCGAATCCTCTAAGTACCGTTGCAAGGTGTGTTACTAACAACTAGAATCGTAAGAAGATGCACCCTCCTCAGTCGAGTCATGGAAAATGAAGCGGTACTCATCGGTATTGATATCTGAGATTATACACATTCCATTCCTATCGATCATTGCTACTGAATCTCCACTAGGATTGAAATCGAGACTAGTGATGATGTTATTTCCTTTGATTAAATGGCAACCGAAAAGAATTAATATAATATATTAGTAACTCATTGCAGTACCACATTCAGGATGCCATTTCGTTTTTCGTAGCAAGTTTACATCGTAACGATTTTTCTTGGGATTATAGCCAATACTAAAAAGGTGGTAATTAATCTTTTTGTCAATAGATATCGCTCCGAGCATCTGTCTTGATGAGTTATATGTGGCATCCCCATAACCTGAAACTATAACCACAACAATAAAAAGAGAAGAATCCAATGACGCTAATGAAGAGATATAGTCATTAAGTACATCCGAATGTTTCCTCAAACGAGTAGATTTTCTCTATATGCTCTTTTCTTGAATAGTCAAATATCTCCAAACTGGCTGATTTATTGAAGGCAAAGTCGAGGGAAACAAGGAGAGGTGTGTTTGGAATTTCTTTCACATGTGACCAAGTATCATCAACTTGAGGGTATTTTTCAGATTTTATTTTTCTCAAAAACAAGAAATAATTTACACTCTTTATATTTGAGTTCAACTCCATTGAAGCTGGCATAATCTGTTATTGTTTCATAGTCGGTAATTCCAATGTTATTCGGGTCTGAACACCAAGCGAGCAGTTTTGAAGAGGCATTTTCTTCTCCTAATTAGTTGAGCATGAGTACTGTGGCTTCACCGACAATTGAATGTCACAATTCAGGACAGAAAGGAGATTATTGAATCGTCGACAATTACCAAAGATTTTCCTTGTTTCTGAGAGAGTCAATGATTCATTTTGGTCATCATTGTTGGACTGCGTTGACTCTTCTGGGCTAAGATCAGATTTTTGCATTATTTTTGAGCTCGGTGAGCAAGCCGAACTAACAAATTAAATTTATTGTAATTTAATAAATTTTCTGATATCTATGTGCTAAATTTTCGTTCAAAGTCTCGCAAGTGATTAACTTATGGAGACTTGTTCTGATATTCTTAACATTTCAAAAGTGAACCTTAAACCTTCGGAGCAATGTGAAATACAGATGATATGCTATTTCCTCGAATTGATGGGATTTGGCCTACCATTGCCAGAAGTCCAGTGTTCAATGCTCTTTTAAATCCCTTTTTTCGGAGGAATTCACAGTTTGCATCCCTCTGGGAAGTTTATTTTGAAGGTGTAACTTACCCTACATCATAACTTTTGCCTTATCTCGCAAGTATAATGCGGAGGTATGTCAAATATACTAAAACCAAGTCTTAATCCATGAATGCGGAACGATTTTGGAATATTATCTTAGCTGCTTTTATAAAAAGTAAGTGATTCGCGTGAAATTTTTTCCTTTAACATGGCATTTTCAAAGATCATTCCCTGTTTTACAGCTATATTTGATTAGGGTGATACTCCAATGTAAAGATGAGAAATGGATTTTTCTCATTTTCCTCAAGTAAAAGTAAATACACTTAAATATTTACAATTAACCGAATAGTCTGCTGTCTTGATCCTTTCTGCTATAACGAAAGGGAAACACCGATTGGAATCTATGAAGTCCCTCTTCTGACCATTAATACTGTGAGAATCAGTAAAATCCGTGCTGACAAAAGATAAATCCTCTACTTTGCTGTTTTCTTATCTCTGATATAAGAACGCTGCTCTCGCAAATGAATTAGTTATAAAGTTTTTTGCAATCGCGAAATTCTTATAGCTTGCCATCATAATCGAGTAAGTCATACATTCAGAGTAGCACAAGATTTAATGATTTAGAGAAAAAATTTTCTTAAATCTCTCGAATCTAAGCGTGCTTAAAAATTTAATCCAATGCGATGTTTACTCTCAATAACCCCGCCTCATTTAAAAAGTTTCCTACTTTATTCCAAAATAATTCCATACATATTGATGATCTCCTTTTCCAAGTTGATCATTTCTTTCAGCATTAATGTAGGAGCAACAGCATAGGCATCTGTAAACATCAATTTAGAGCTCTCAGTCAACTTACTACCACTTTCACGTAATGGATTGCAGATGAAATTACGGTATCCTAGTTCTGGCCATCTATAGAAAGTATTTACTGCTGATGCATAGAAGCGTCGGACTTTACGCATTCAGAGACGCGCCATCGAAATTCGCGATCGTATTCCAGCTGCCCGCAACAAAAAAGATACTCGTTGCTCGGACAAAAATCAATCCAGAAGCTGAAGAAGTCTAAACGAGGAGATTCATATCTTCTGAAAAATTAAATACGGATGAAGCTAATTAAGAGATTGCATTACAAAATTTCCTTTTTTAAAATTCTCGTATTTGAAAGCCAGGTTTATCTTTCTAAGAAGTTATGAAGCAGCTGCTTATAAATATGAAGCTAGTTAATAGAGAGAGAGGGTCCGTCAATGCCTAAAAAGCTTGCTTATTAAGCTGGTATTCGGAATTCTCCACATAAAAACCTGAAATTCACAGAGCTATCAGACACTCATCTTAAAATTTGCTCAAACATATGGAAGCTAAACATCCTTGAGCTTCAGCGCAATCTTTATGATAAAATCTCTCTTCACATATCAAATTTTTGAAATAAATGATGATTATACTCTTCATAATATTTCCTCGAAACGAATTCCTCTTTTTCCATTATCTAATTGAAAATTTGACCTGATAAAAAGGTCTCAGAGGTAATTTAACAACACAGCTCTATTTTCTCTTCTTCCTTGAAAGAAATTGAAATGATTTCTCGCTTTTATTAACAATGCAAATAGTTTAGGTGCTGACTTCAAAAAGGAGCTTATCGAATCAAATAATGACTGTTTTTCATTTCATTTGTTCAAATCAATTGAGTTTCTTTCTCACAGCATACACCACTCTTCACGAATCTAGTCTTGTTGCAAGTAGAGCAAAAATGATTTGATAAAACTTCAAGAACTAAGATTCTTAGCTTCCTACCATTATTGAGAGACATTCAAACAGGCAATCGAAAGAATTTCAAAAAAGAAGAAGCAGATTTTTCTGTATTTCATTTCGACACCATAATTTTCAGAAGAATAATTCTAATATCAAATTTTATTAAATCAAAATAAATTGAAATAAAGGAATGCGGAGGATGTCTTTTCCGACAGTAGTTATAATAATTTCTTGTTTACCAGTGAAGTAATTTTATTTATTTCAAAATCTAAATCGTTTCAGGTTTGCATATATTTAAAAAAAAATTGATTTTTTTATGCTTTACTTAAAAGCTGAGATCGGCAATTGAGGCCTACCTTATCAATAGGCTCTGCTTTCAGTAAAATTCTCACTGTTATGCGAGAAGCTCAGCATTAGGGTTCTAACAATTTCATGGCTTTCATGGGTTTCCTTGTTTTCATGGCTTTGATGAGCTTGGCGACCTTCAAGAACCCAATTGTTTTACAAGGAATTTTGTAAATTACGATTTGATTTTTAAACGATACCTCGAGAACACCATGGATTTGACAATAAAATTTATCAATCGATTTTGAATTATTTTGCATTTTAAGTCATTTCCTGATCACACATCGACTGCATTATAACAATTTATTTAACGAAAAATTTTTAGAAGCTTTTCAGATCCTGCTCTGTCCAATCACTGAAATTTTGCAAAATAAAAAAACATTTCGCCAGCGAAAATGATAATTAGGGGGCATTATCAAAGTCCAACTGCCGCCAATTTATAATCTCATTATTTTTCTGCTCGATAGCGCTCTCTAGCAATGGATCTCACAGGGTTCATTCATCAAGCAGTCATGAAAGGCGTGGCACGTCCTAGCCCTCGGATTTCGCTCCCATCTGTTCACTTTCAACCGACCATAGCACACCAAGATTTGAACTATCCGAACTGGCCCAGAGTACCGTTTTCTTCTGACTACAGCTTGCAAAGAGAAAGCCTACCTCTCCTAAGCATTCCTATTGCTTCAACCATGAGTGTACAGACCAGGACCTCACAAATACTCAAGCCACGACTTCACTCAAATTCATTCGTTGTGAACCTGATTCTCGAGAACCAACTTCTGAAAAAATCTATCCAAAATTTAGCCCCTCAAACCTCAAGCTTAATCAAGCCCGAGACTAAGGCGACCCTGAAAGAGGCTACTGACAAGAGCAGGCCTGCTGAACCAGCAAGAGCTGCTGAGACTCAAATTACCAAGACAAACGGCAAGGCGAATAGCATAGCTGGAGAGATTTCTCCTTCCAACGATGGTAATCCGGTAAAACTGAAGATCAAGAGAGTTAGAAGACTTGCGAAGCACATTGAACGGACGCATTGCTGTCCTATCGCTGGGTGTGGCAAATCCTATGGAAGTGAAGGGTCTCTACATCAGCACGTTCGACTCAAGCATCAGGATTTCGATTTAACAGGGTGGATTCGTGAGAAAATAAAAATGCTGAATCATTGAGTGCCTATTAATTATTCAAGAATTTATCGAATATATTATGTGTAGCCAATGCCATAATATTTTCAGGTGTTTATTGTTGCGTCGTTTGGCATTTTTTTCTGCATTTGAGAAACAGTTTTTTTAACAAAGCATTTATTCTCGGTAATTTATTTATGCTTTGAGGTCGGTAGAATGATTTTTTCCAATGGTGATTTTCTCAAGCATTTTATATATTCCATCTCTGTTTCCATATTATACATGCTTGCTATTGAAATTATATATAGACAGGACGCATCTGTGAATAACACAGATATCAATCATAAATATTTTGGAGTTGATGTGCTAATAAACGATTAGCTGCCCGAAAGTTCGTGAATCAAAATCCTTGACAACATCTAATAGAAATCTTGCTTTCCTTGAGTTTACTTTCAGAACACTCTCATTGAGTTTCAGACACTAAACGATATCAAAGGATGCTCCAGTACCGAAAAAATATTCCAACATTCCGTTAGCTTTTATGCCTTGAGGCTTTGAATGGGCAATTTTCATTCATTTCGATATGGAATTTTTTTCTGAATCGAGTATTATTTGGGATTTAATGAAATAAAATCTGAAGTTTACTTTTCGGAAAATGAAAAATAAAGAAAATCAATATCTCTTGAGTCTTTGAAAATGAATGAGCCACACCAACCAAAACTTCTTTAAACCTACGAAAAGGTGCGATTTCTTAAAATTTGCTGGGTTAAATTAAGAAAATCTTTGGATTTGGATTTCTTTCAATGATCTTACTTCATTCACTAACGGAACCTTGCTCTCCGCTAATTACCTTTCGTTGTGTAGTTTCACAAGTGGCAAATCCTAATGTATCAATTGCTGAGATCGTAGTGGTGACCCAGATTTTCAAAGTTTCATAACGGCTAGTCAATCAAGATACTATGAGAATCGCAAGAGAAAGCTAGTCGAAGAAACCGTTTAGTTTTTTCAGAAGCGAGGCTTTGAAGGTAGTAGGCACTTTTGTGGCTGGGTGGTGCCTCACTTTTCAGCATAGATGAGTTAAGCATACTAATATCAGGAGTCGGGTCCAAGAAGAACTCTCTTCATAAGAAATTCATTTGATATCTCGAAAACTCAACATCCTAAATGAATTTGTTTTATGACGTTCAGTTTCTTTATCCTCATAATTAGACATTCTTTCTATTGCAGTATGTCGAGACAAAAAATACCCGTTTGCTGGATCTCCTTATTCCTTGTTTATGAGGGTATTTAGATCGGACTTTGCCGGTAGAAACTTACTCGGGTTTTCTTGAACAAGAATAAACAATTGCAATGCAAAGGCACTCAAGCGATTGATAATTTTCTCAAGGAAAACCTAAATAAGAACTCTTTCTCAAAACAAAAATCTCTGCTTTTCTTGAGGAATGTTTCCCTTACATTTTCACGATTGCTGTTAATGAAACTCACAAGGAATCGGAATCCATTTCACAGTTTTTCGAAACAGAATATCCATATAAATGTTTCGAATTCAGCAAAATCTGGAATTTGCAGTATAAGGATATTCTTGAAAGTTTCCTGTTAATCCGGCTTGAAACAAGTCAGCCTTCGCGTTCAACATTTCAATTTAACACCGCTAATCTCACTATTAGCAGCATTAGTTAACAATACACCAAACTTAATCGAAATATCTAAAATTAAATGGAATCAAAACACCCTTGAACCCATACTTTATTTCCTTTACATATCGTTTGGAAGAACTCAATATAAACTCACCTTCTAAGGTTGCTGGTATATTACATGAAGTCTTGATATACAAGGTCATCTGAAGTCGGTATAGTTCAGATTTAGGCAATTCGGCATTAATCTGATATTGAATCATTGTAATAATGGAAGCGAAATAACTCTTTGGTGGCATTCACTTCATGCTGGGAATCGAAATCCGAGGCTGTACCCCTAAAAACCTTAAATTTCCCACCATACCAACAAAAGAAGCAAGGCTTCAGATTACACGAGATGCGAAATAAATTTAAATCCCGCTTTGAATTGTTAATCAAATGAAAGTTCCAACTAGGAGTTAAATTGATCCGATTCGTAAAAGTAAATCACCTTTCAGATAGAACTTTTTCCCAGATATAGTCCACGGTTCCTCGCGAAAATTGTTAATTAACTTCCTTACATGAACCAATTTGAGTAGGAATTAAAACCGCCAAGCTAAGGAATATGCTTTCGTTAAGTATAATACTAAGTTTCTTGTTTCGCGTGACGAAGTCGAATTTAATTGTGATGCATTTATTACTTTATTTTGGATTCCTAAGAAACAGCAATCTTCACCCTTACCATCGAAATTGCTAAAAAATTCAATATCGGGCTTTGGCCATTGAGGCTCCATGAAATACTTCCATTTCAATAAGGTTTTCAACCACACATCCACAAGCCGATGAAATTTCGAAACATAGCTGCACACATGAGAATTGCCGAAAAAAGCTGCAATAAACCATTTCTTTCATTTTTTCCGAACAAACCATTGAAAATAAGCTGAGAGGTGATATAACCCTGTGGAAGAATGAGGGATCGGAACATTTTAATAGAGGCACGAAAAATTATTTAAATTCGAGAATGATTTGTAGATATAAATATCAAATAAATCGAAATTCAAATAGTTCGGGAATTTTTGAAAAAAATAAATTTTATCTATAAAAGAATAAGGAAATAAAATTACATAGTACCCGCATCATCAGAAAAGGTACACATCTCCATTTCCTTGGATAACCAGAATTTAGACTGATTTTCCTTTGAAATAGGGGACCTTTTCATCAACTTTTCCAGAAAGATTTTGGACTGTTTGGTTTGCTATTAGCTCCTTTGAATCAGCGTTTCTGTCCTTGATTAAAAAGAAAAGCGTTGCTTCGGTGTCTGTTCTTAGCTATTTAAAAAATCGATCCTATTTTGCATTTAAAAATAAAAATTGTCTATATCCAATTAAAGGCCTGTTCGGATTTCTTAAATTGCCGATTAAAAAGCATTAAACACCCTTCTCAATAGAAAGCACCATTTTCTCACATGGTCCGCTGATAAGTTCAGCCTCTATGCGATAGCAAGCCTGTTATCTGTTTCTTAAGACCCGTTCTGACTATTATCTTCATTATATCAATAGTATAATACTCCCTGGTGTGTTTGTTTCGATACTGGAGGGAGGCAGCTGGCGGTATCTCTTTCTGAGGGCGAGAACTACGAAATTGCAGCAGAAACAGAGGTGCATGAGCCTCAGAATAGCAAGATGAGATAGGGTCTGTTTGCTTAATAAATTTATTGATATTTTAAAGCTCTCGCGAAATAGAATCTCGAAGCGTTATATAGATAGCGGAAGGTTTATAAACGATCTCTGATTTGCGATTTTACACAATACGATCGATATTTAACTGAAATAAAATCAAAACCAATTGATTCCAAATCCCAATTATTCTGCTTACCGGAAATTTAAAAATTTCATAGAATCAAACTTTCGAGAGCAAATCGAAATTATAAGCGCGAGCTGTCTATACAAAGTTATAAAAATATCGCTAATTTGAATTTATCAATATGGACTTCTGGAAAAGATCACCTCAACCATACCTCAACAACATGCTCCCTGACGCCTCCCGAGCCACTCCGATGATGAACCTCAGAATCGGAATGACCCCTCAAAACTGGCCTGTTCCTCAATTTCCTGGCTTACCAGGCGGCATGCCGGTAATGCCTGATAGGATGGCCCTCACACAAAGCGCTCCACTCTTGAAGCCTTCATTTCCTGATTTTTCATACATGAGCCTTCTTATGGAAAACCAGTTGCTGAAATCCAAACTCAATGCGCTCGGAACCCAAGGAACGGGACTGGGCCAAAATGAGTCAAAGCCGATTAAAATTGAATCCCAACCGCCGAAGATCGAAGCTCCGACCGTCAAGATTGAGGTTCCGGCTATCAAAGAGCCCGTGAAGGTCAATACGGAACCAAAATCGAAGGCAATTGCTAAGCCAGCAAAGTTACAACAGCAGGTTTCCGAATCTGTAAGTGAGTCAAGCAACCAGCCCACGGAAGAAAAGCCTCAAACCTCGACTGAGAAAGGCAAGAAAAAGAGATATCGAAGACTTGCTGAGCAGGTTCAGAGAACTAGCTGCTGCCCATACCCGAACTGCGGCAAATCCTACGGAGCTGAGGGTACTTTACATCAGCATATCCGGATTAAACACCCAGATTTTGATCTTCTGGCCTGGATCCATGAGAAAATCAAGGCTGCAAATGGCAAATGAGTCTAATAGCAATAAATTTCTTCTCTTAATCGAGGGCAGAGATGGTAGTACCCATTGCCTTTGATTAGTTGCTTGGGTTTTACATTTTGGTTGTTAAAATTCTTTCTTTTTTGCTTTCTGCGCCATTAATGTGTTGCTATTATTATTGATGTAATTTAACACAATCAGGCCCTCTCTTCTGGCTTGAAACACATAAAATGGTCTCTTGTTAGTGAATTAGAGGAATAATGAACAAAACTAAGATTTCATGAAAGGAAATGTCATGGAGTAATTGGAAGATAGAAATTCAATGGTACTTAGTCTCACACCAACATGGCATCTGGAGGCCCAAACCTGATGCGACATCGAACTTAACCTTCTTTTCTCAAGGAAAGTCAGGGATTTCTAAATCTGCGATGTGAATGAATGGACTGTTTGGTGCAAATAAGTTTGAATAACGCGTGCTGCTAAATTTATATCGAACTCAATGAATATAAATAAATATACTACAAATAACACTGGAAAGTCGATCAAAACACTGTTCGAACTTATAAATATTCTGGTATTTTAATTCGGATTATATCAACGCGCATTGAAAATTCAAAGCAAACTGAGATCAGGAAACGCCAAGGGAAAATAGGGATGGATGAATAGGACTTAGAGGCAAGCCTTAGCAACTTCAATTTGTATTTTTAGTTTGAACACATTATTGAATATATTGGATTTTAGATGTATAAATTTGCTTATTACCCTGATTTCTGGAAGGATATTGCATAATGTTAGACTCTTTGGTTCAGAGCGCATTAAAAAAAAAAAATGTCGGGATGATCGAATATGTACTTCTCAAATTGATATTAAAAACACACAAACAAAATTGTTAAAACTCATTAAGAGGTAGTACAATGAAGTATTTGAAAAATTAAATGTATTATCACAAGGGATGCATAGTATGAATTGTTGTGAATTTAAGGAAATGACCAGAAAGAAAGTTTTTATTGATACCAAATGGAGAAGTAGCCAGATCTGCTTGTCTATTACTTGAATACTCGACTAGCAGCTGACTACTTATTACAGAGAGAGGCAGAAAAGAAGTTGATCGGAAAAGACATCACGAAAGCGATGCTTATCTGCATAAGCAAGGATGGTTTATCCTCAGTGCGGAAACCACTCTTTTGTTTCTGTATTGCTGGGATTTTGCAATTTCCTTTTCAACTTCGGAACATTCATCATGAAATTCTTTTTGGATATTGCTATTCGCTTTGGGTTATAGCAATCTGCGCGGAAGAATCTTGAGGAACATGTTTTGATAGATGATTCCCAATATCCGATTTCGGTTTTCAAGCATATTGCAGATTTATTAGATTCTTTTTTGAGGATTGTTGAAAAATTTAAGTTTGTTGAAAGCATCGAGCATCCAAAGCCGCACTATGCCAAGCTACGATTCATTTTCCAGATTTCAGCCCTGAGAATATTAGAAACTGCTATTGCAGCTTTTCAATGCTAGTTTCATATGTTTATTCGGCTCTGATCCACAATTAACAAAGCGCATGACTTCCATGCGAAGAAACAAAGCAATTAAACTGCTTCAGCCCTTCAGAGCGACCTTAGACACAAAACTTGTTTCTCTCTTCTTTCTAACTAAATAGTTTAGCCTCTATTTCTGGAAGCCCCGGCTGCTGTTCAATGTTATCAGCCCACAGAGTAAATACTTTGCTCGGGCTATGTTAAGGAATGTCCATTTTCTGTCGGCATCTCTTGTTTATCGATTCATCGAATTTTAATTATTGGATTCAAACTCTGAAAGCAAGTTAACATGAGCAAAATGCCCCTTGATCTAATAAAATGTTTATGCATGGTATCAACCAACTTTCAGAGTCGTTCACATCATATTTTGTTTTGTCTAAGCAGCTTAGAACTGCTAGGTGTATAACTCCTCAGGAATGAAGATAAATCGCCTTTCAATTGCAATCTATTTTTTCCTCAGAATATTGAATGTGGTGGAGTTCGCTTTTCTTATGTGAGAGCAACAACAACAAAGTTCAAATAATGACCGAAGTCTCGCTATAGAAGCTAACTAGGTTACTCATAGCGCTTTTAGAAGATTATTTAAGTGAGTAAAATCATTATTAAACATGCTATTATAAAAACACTTTCGCAATGGATTATATCCAAAATCATGAAATGTACAACTTAATCGATAGACTCTATACGAGTACCCAATTGGAAGTACTCAGAAAAAGTGAAGAAGAGCTCATCGCTCTTCGAGATACAGACACAAGCTTCTTCTTTTCCGAGCTTACCAAGCTTTTCAACTCATTTCCCTCTGATACTACAGACTTTCATCAGTTTGCCATTCTTTTACTAATCTATAGTTCCATCAAAGGAAAAGGAAAACCGTCTCTTGATAACGACACCCTCATGGACCTGACTAAGTTTGCCCTCGGAAATTATACCATCACCTCGAAAAGATGTAAAAAGACATTAGCAACCATCATTTTTCTGCTCTATGGGAAGAGCAAGTCAAAAGATGATGGTGCAGCTAATCACAGAGCAATAACAATTGAAATTTACCTCTTCAGCCTCCTTGATGCAAAAGAAACCGAAGACAATCTAAGTGGAATTTCGTTGGCTTCGACATTTTTCAAGGATGAAGAAGATTTCAATTAAAGTACAGAAGTTTCGAGATGCAAATTGCCTTACGTCTAAGCAGCCTTCTTTTCGTCACAGATTTCACCGTTAAGCAGAAGGCATTACGGTTTCTCTGCGAATTTGGAGTCTCAGAGGCATTTCAAAATAAAGATATGAGAGCATTATTCAGTGATTTTAGCGAAGCACTAACAAAAGTACTCCAGAGATACTACCTTGAAGAAAACCCTGATGAAAAGATTGAAAAGAAGCTCATCGAAAGCTTTTCCGCAGTAATACAGAAATATCCGAGATGCTTTATTCAAGATAACCAACGAATTCTAACATTGATTCCAAGAATGCTGAATAATATTCGTGTTCCTTACATTCGAGAAACTGCATTAACCTTTTTGAAGACCGCTCTCAGCTTACTATCAATCCAAAAGAAAAGCAGCTTTTTCTCACTGATCAGAGGCATCTTATCAGCAGCAATTACCAAAACCAGCGAAATTATGGGTTTAGAGGCAGACTCTTCGCCAAAGAGATGGGTGGAAGTCCAAGAAGAAGCTCTCTATATTAGCATTCAGACCTATTGTGAAGGAAACCCTGAACTCATGACTCAGATCGATGAAATGGCAAAAAATTTGCTAAATCGTTCGAACTCTGAAGAAACACTTCAAGGGTTGTTTCTCGCAAAAGCTCTCTCGTATCTGGTAGATGACGAAAAGAGGGCCTGGTATCTAACGAAAGGGTTTGAGCTCGCTAGGAATGGTCATTTGGAAGTCCAAGCTTGCTCATATTCTTTGCTCGAAACCATAATCGCCCAGAAACCGATGAAATCGCTCAAAGATTACTTTAAACCAGCAGTGGGATTCTGTATGAGTGGCCTGAAAAATTCCAAAGAGACCTTTGCATTCAAAGCCCTGAAAATTCTCTCTATCTTATTCAAAGATGAGTTAAGCAAGGAAATTCCGGATTCAGATCGAATGTCAGCAGTTTCTGTGATTACTAAGAAATGGAAAATCGCTATATCCAAGTTGAAGAAGGATTCCCTCATCTGTTTTGAAGCGTTATCAGGGATTTTATCTGGATTCAGCGAGCGAAAGACGGATATTATTGCGACTGTTTTAAACTCACTACGAGCCTTTCAGAAAGCAGATAATTCCTTGGATTTTGTCTCCAGACTAAAAATATTTGACTACTTACTCGAGGTCTTGTCCATAGCAGCTCCTGAACAAAAAGCAAAGTATGGAGAAACAGTAATAAGTCACCTTGGACTTGTGACAGAGAGATCTTTTCTAGAAAACGAAAATGACTCTGATCCTCTCTCTGAAAATTTAAAACATTTAGAGAAAGCTGTGTATATAGCTCTATTATGGAGCAAATCCATCAGTATGTAATGGATCTGATGTTTTAGAGAACGCAAGAGAAAATTGGGATGCTGTCGAGGACAGGTTAGCCAACGCCCCTAGCACTGAATATGACGCTTCAATGGTCAGTTTGGGTGTTAAAGCGATTCAAGCACGTGAGTTGGAGAGAAAATATCTAGTTAATCTCCGAAGCCTTATCACAAATCATAAAATCTGACTCACAGAAGACTTTCAAAGAGTCGATTGGTAGGATGCTCTATAGTCTCATTGACTTACATGAGAGATCGTTGTTTTGCAAATTTGCCTCAGCGACAATTCTTGCGGAGATTATCGCTGATGGTTCAGACGCAGGCTACGAACACATAGCTGAAAAGAACCCTATTAAATCACCTTGCTTGCTCCTGGGCCTCGGTAATATCAAAACCTATTGGGATAAGTATGACAAATATACATGAAACTTTTCTGGTTGCTCGTGTATTGATTGAAATGCTAAGAAATCACAAAGTAAACCACGGAGACATTTTAAACGAAATTGGTGTAAATTTTCTACAGAGATATGGGATTGAGATTGAAAATCTCAAGGAACAGAAGAAAGGAATAAACGCGATCATGACGCAAGAAGAAGAGTTTCAGAACGATGAAGAGCTAAACGAGAAAGAAGAACTCGAATTTGAAGATGACACGAACACAACAAAGGAAAATCCTGTCGAAGAATTTAAGAGCCTTAATAATGAGAAATCCATCAACACTGAACCAGAAAAATTCAATGTCTTGATGAGGAAATTGACTTGCTCTGAAAAAATGTACTTTGAACTCATTCAGAACGTTATCGAGATTTGGGGTCTCATTCTTGCGAAAATAATGCCGGAAAAAGCCGCAACATTTGTCGAAGAATCAGTCATGGGAACCACCATACAAAATTGGCTGCTTAAGAAGGAAACTATAGAGGAAAAAAGCATAGGATTCTTGATTCTGTGTACTATCCTTGAGAATGTAGAGTATAAAGTCATCCCTCCTGCGTTTTGGAGCTATACACAAGTTTTGTATGACTTAACATTCGACAAGTCAATCCTAGCCCGAAAAAGCTGCGCTTTTGGATTAGGAATGCTAGGCCATAAGGCACCCAATGAGTTGAGTCAGAAAGGGAGCGGGATACTTGCAAGATTAGGCGATATGATAACTGAAGGCCAAAATATAGAAGCAGTCGACACAACGGACCAAAAGAAAGATAGAGTATCCGATGATGAATACCTTGACATCGTATATGGGGCCATTAGGAAGATATTTGCTAAAAATCCAGGATTAATGATG